>JAABUS010001685.1_pt1 | contig 46595 bp, 54 predicted proteins | sample 5560161 | NCBI WGS metagenome assembly JAABUS01 (sample SAMN10711885, study PRJNA513376) | rock metagenome | isolation source: Antarctica rocks | place: Antarctica: Victoria Land, Trio Nunatak nord | collected 2016-01-04 | reverse complement strand
GCCAGCGGGTCCGCCAGTGGATCTGCCAGCGAGTCTGCCACGTCATCGGCGTCCTCCGGGAGCCAGTCGGCGGGTTCGGGTTCGGATACGTCGGGAGGAGCGACGGAAGAGGCTGGGCGGACGGTCGAAGAGTTCTACACGTCCGCCGCGCAGGGCGATTACGATACGTCCTACGATTTATTGACCGAGGACTGGAAGCAGGCGCAGTTTCCCGAGCAATCGATCCTGGCGGGGACGTTCGCGCCCGTCGAGAAAATCACGTTCGTGCAGGGACCGACTGCGGAGGTTTCCGGCGACACGGCGACGGTCACGGGCACTACGAGGGCCGAGCTTACCACCAGTACCGACCGGAACGAAGGAACTTGGAGGCTCGTGAAGGAAAACGGCAAGTGGCTCATAGACGGGTGGGTTGTGAACCTGATCAGCAGCAGGCCCGCGTGAATATAATGGGCGCAGGCTACGGAAGGGATATGCTCTGAAAACCATATTCACGGCTGTGGTCTCGGCCATAATCGGGGGTCTCATAGCCGCGCTTTTCGTTCTGGTTGGGATGGAGTGGCTGGACGCTGGCTCATCGGGCGGGGTGACTATCAGGGAGTCCTCTTCGCCGCCCGTCTCCCAGAAGTCTGGCGATTCCAGCGCCTCGAGCCAACCCAGCGCCCCCATCCACTCGCACGTCGGCGAGGTGTACGCGAGCCAGGGGCCAGGCGTGGTGAGCGTTGACGTGGCCTCTGACGTGGGTCCTGCCGGTGGTTCCGGGTTCGTCCTGGACGATAGTGGCCACATAGTCACCAACCAGCACGTGGTCGAGGGGGCCAACGAGGTGTCTGTCAGGTTCTCCAGCGGCGCAAGGAGGGACGCCCGCATCGTGGGCGAAGACCCTTCGACTGACGTGGCTGTGCTTCAGGTAGACGCGCCCAGCGACGCCCTTACGCCGCTGACGCTCGGGGACTCGGATTCCCTGGAGGTCGGGGAACCGGTGATCGCCATGGGCAACCCGCTGAACGTTGGTTTGAGCGTGACAACCGGCATCGTGAGCGGCGTGGGGCGCCCGATCAAAGCCCCCAACAACTACACAATAGACGATGCCGTGCAGACCGACGCTGCCATAAGCTCGGGCAACTCAGGCGGGCCTCTGCTCGACTCGCGCGGCACGGTTATAGGCATCAACTCCCAGGTCGCTTCTGCTGGCGCAACGGGCGTGGCGCAGGGCGTTGGCTTCGCGGTGCCGGTCAACACCGTCAAGAACGTGGTGCGCCAGCTCATAACCACGGGCGAGGTCGAGCACGGTTACATCGGGGTGCAGATGTTCTCGGTAGGCATCGAAGAACTCGAAGCGTACACCACCCTCTCCCGGGATCAGCTCCGCGATAAATACGGCCTGCCGCGGAGCGGGGCCATAGTGAGCGAGGTCACCCCCGGCGGCCCGGCGGACGAGGCTGGCATCGCTGGCGGTGATGAGGAGGATATCGGGGGTTTCCCGGTTCCCGTCGGGGACGTAATTACTGGGGTAGCCGGGCATAGCGTGACGACGCCTGACGATGTGATCGTGGTCGTCAACACCCTGACCCCCGGCGACCACCTGAAACTCACGGTAGTCACGCCGGGCGAGGAACCGCGCAAGGTAGATATCACGGTCGGCTCCCAGCCCGAAGGTTCGTAGTAGTCAGAAGGCGTGGCCTGGGCGTTTGCTTCGCCTGCGGCAAGGTGATACAGTCCCGCCTTGCCGCCAGGGATGGCGGGTTGCAGTAGGTTGCGGGTGGGCGCAAACACCGCCCATCCGGGATACGGAAACGCTGGAGGTAACTGTGGCGCGCGGTACTGTCAAGTGGTTCTCCGACGAGAAGGGCTACGGTTTCATCGAGAACGTGGACGGCAGCGAAGATGTATTCGTCCACTTTTCCGAGATAGTCGGGGATGGCTTCAAGACGCTGGAAGAAGGCAACGTGGTCGAGTTCGAGATCGTGGACGGGCGCGGCGGCAAGCAGCAGGCTTCGAAGGTCGAGGTCGTTGGCTAGGGAGAACTGGGCGTAAACTTTTCATGGAGGCCGGGGTGGCGGTAGCCCCGGCCTTTGCGACTTCGGGGGATGATTTGCCGGGAGACGCCGAAGGATTGAAGCGAACCGCGGCCCGTGAGGGCGTGGATGGCTACGTGCGGAGCGGCATGGCCCTGGGGCTTGGCAGCGGCACGACGTCCGCCCTCGCGGTGCTCAGAATCGGTGATTTGCTCCGCTCGGGCGAGTTGCGTGACGTGCGTGGGATACCGACCTCGGAGGCGACAGCCAGGATGGCCAGGGAGGCAGGCATCCCACTGGTGGGTCTCGACGATGCCCGACCTGACCTCACAATCGACGGGGCGGATGAGATCAACGCCTCCCTCGACCTCATCAAGGGCCGGGGAGGCGCACTCCTGCGCGAGAAGATCGTCGCGGCCTCGGGTGGGGGGCTGGTGGTCATAGCCGACGGCTCGAAGATGGTGGACGCCCTCGGAGAAGGGCCGCTCCCCGTCGAGGTAGATCGTTTCGGGTACGAAGCTACGCTGAACGCCCTGGCAACCCTTGGTTGCGAACCTGAGTTGCGTCTGCTCTCGGGCGAAGAACCCCATCCGTTCGTCACCGACGGAGGACACTACACCGTAGACTGCAAATTCTACTCCATCCCCGACCCGGCTGGGCTGGAGACCGAGATACGGAGCATCCCAGGTGCCCTCGAATGCGGCCTCTTCGTTGGCCTCACACGGGCCGTAGTCATCGCCAGCGAAGTCGGCGTGGAGGTCATCGAGTCGGGGTTGTCGTAAAGCTGACTAGCTGATGGTTCCGAAGCCGGTGCGGGCTCCGGAGCGACTCCTGCCCGACCGCTCCTTCTCCACGACCAGCTTGTAGATGGATTCGAGCAAGACGTAGACTGTCGCCTTGCCCTCCTGCATGTCCACGCGCAGGTAGTCGTCGGTAACCTCTATCTTGTCCACGTCGTCGGACTCCACGGTGAAAGTGTCCCTGCGGTCCCAGACCACGAGGTTGGCCGCCTCTTCCCTGGCCTGGTCCACGATCTTCCCAACGAGCTCCTTGTACATACTCAAAACTCCTATGCTCTCTTATCTGCCAACGTCCCGAGTATTCTACTTTAGAAAGGGCGTTCGGTGGCGGCCATCGTCAGCGCGCCGCCTGTACTAAAATATCCGGCTGCCAACCCACGAACGTGAGATCGGAGACTTGGGAACGGAAGAGAAGGGCGCGGCGCGAAGAATATGGAAGTTCGACAGGGCGCTGTTCGCGGCGATATTTCGCGTGAAGTCGCCGGTGTTCACGCGCGTGATGCGGGCCTTCACGGTGATCGGGACCGCAGGATTCCTGTGGGGTGTCATAGCCGGTTTCGCGTTCCTGCTAACGGGGCTGGAGCCGTGGCGTTTGATCCTACCCTGGGGGGCTGTAGCGGCGTCCTGGATCATCGCGGAACTCTCCAAGAATCTTTTCGACCGCGCCCGTCCCTCCATCTCGGACTCGGAGATAGCGCCGCTCATCAAGACGCCATCTTCAAGCTCGTTTCCATCGGGCCATGCGGCGACCGCCGCCGCCGGAGCCCTGACGCTTTCGATCACTTACCCGCCACTCGCGCCGTTGCTCGTGCTTGCCGGGCTGCTCGTAGCCCTCTCCCGCGTATACCTCGGCGTTCACTATCCATTCGACGTGCTGGCGGGAATCACCATAGGTGTAGTAACGACCTCGCTCTTCCTGACGATAGCCGGGCTTCTGGCGTGAAGCCGCTTACCAGCTTAATCGGCGGAGCGCGTTAGAAAGATACGGTGAGCACTACACGCCACTACACCATCGGGGCGGTCGCCAGAGACCTTCGGGCGCTCAAAGCGCTGGAAGGAAGGATCCGGGATCTCGACGTTCAGTCCGGCCCGCTGCTGGTGCTTACCAGAAGGCGGAACGAACGCCTCATCCAGATTATCCTACCCGAAGCGGAAGTGAGGCGGGTCGAGACAGGCCTCTCGAAGGCCCAATGGTTCGAGTTCGCCAGCACCTACCTCGGCGTCACCTCAGTCAGCGTTCTCATGGGCGCAGTCCACCTTGCAACTGGCCTGACCGTGCAGGCTGTTATGACCCTCGCCGCCATCATCGGGCTGGTGATCTACCACCGCATGCCGCATCTCCAGAAGAAGCTCCTTGGGCTGGCGCTGCCTGAAAAACTCGCGGGCGAATGGAACGCAGCCTTCCCCAACGGGTTCGCCCTCGCCCTGGTCACAGTGCCTGAGGAGCACTTCGACGAAGCACAGGAGGCCTTTCTCGAACACGAAGACCTCAGGGCGACGCTGGCCGTTGACCGAAAGCCGGTTTTATAGGCTACAGGCAACAGGTTTCAGCTATCAGGTTGACCGAAAGGCGGATCGAAGCTCTCTCGGATGATTACCTCGCCAAACCTGATGCCTGAAACCCGAAACCTGATACCTTATGACCCATGATCGTCCGCGAACGCCCCGAATCTTTCGTCCTGATCCAGCAGAACGACCACGCCCTCGCTTCAGGAGAATTCGCCAGGCACTGGACCGATGCGCCGCGCCCGTTCGAGCCTGCGGTTCACGCGATCGCGAGCCACGACGTGGCGTGGAAAATCCCTGACTCTTCAGTGCGCTGGAACGAGGACGCCGACTGGCCCTACTCTTTCGTGGACTACCCTTTGGAAGACAAGATCCGTGCGTATGCCAGCGGACTGGACCAGCTCGAATCGAGCGCTCCGTATGCTGCCTGCCTCGGCAGCATGCATTACGAAAGGCTGCTGCGTGAGTTCGGTAGCACCGCCGCCGAAACACGGTTCGTCGAGGTAGAGGCTGGCCGTCAGGAGCGGCTCAGGCGGGATATGAGCGGGGAAGAACTGGAGAACCTGGAGCGCAACCTCGACCTGCTCAGGCTGTGCGACGGACTATCGCTCTTCGTGTGCCTCAACGAACCTGGCTCCTCGGACTACCCGCCGCCCTATCCTGGCGGCTTTCGTTTCGACGGGGAGACTTACCAGCCTGTCTGGGAAGAGTCGAACAACCTGCGCCTGCGGCCAAACCCGTTCACCGAGGCATTCGAAATCTCGATTCCCTACCAGGAGATCAGGCGGGACCGCCAGCACATCGGTGAGGGTCGGATCGAGCTTCAGGTAACCTTGTAATTTTGGTGTAACATCACCATTCGTAATCCCTCTGGTTTTTGAAAGGACTCTCATGAGAGACGCGTCTTACGACTTTCTGAAAAGGTTGCTCTCCACGCCTGGACCGAGCGGGCGCGAGGGGAACGTGGCGAGGGTCTGGCGGGAAGAGGCGGAGAAGTTCTCGAGCGTCAGGGGCGACAGGATGGGCAACTCCTTCGCCACGCTGAATCCTGGCGGCGGGCCGCGGGTGATGCTGTCTGGGCACATAGATGAGATCGGGCTGATGGTCACCCACGTGGACGAACAGGGCCTCATCCGATTCTCAGGCGTTGGCGGCTGGGACCCGCAGGTGCTCGTGGGACAGAGGGTGCGTTTCCTGACGAAGAACGGTGAGGTTCCCGGGGTCATCGGCAAGAAGGCCATCCACATCATGGAGGCCGAGGAGCGCAAGAAGGTATCCGAGATCAAAAGCCTCTGGGTGGATATCGGGGCCAAAGATGGTGACGAGGCGAAGGGGATGGTGGAGATCGGGGACGTCGGCGTTCTGGATCGGGATCTGCTGGAGTTGCCGAACGGTCGCATAGCCTCACGCTCCCTGGACAACCGCATGGGCGCGTTCGTGGTGCTCGAAGCGCTGCGCCTGATCTCCGAACAGGAGAACGTCGCGGCCGAGGTCGTCGCGGTGGCGAGCGTGCAGGAGGAGATCGGACTGTACGGCGCCCGGGGCGCGGCTTTCGGCCTCGACCCCGACGCTGCCATAGCGGTTGACGTTACCCACGCCACCGACACCCCAGGCATCCCGAAGAACGAACACGGGGATCACGCGCTGGGCAGCGGCCCCGTCATCCAGCGGGCCGTAGTGCTTAGCCCCATCGTCTCGGACGGCCTGGTGGCTGCGGCAGGGCTGGAGAACATCTCGTATACCGTGGAGGCGAGTTCCCGCTCCACGGGGACAGACGCCGACGCCATCCACTTCGCGCGGGCCGGTATCGCCACGGGGCTCGTATCCTGCCCGAACCGCTACATGCACTCTCCGAACGAGGTGGTCGAGCTCTCAGACGTGGAGGACTGCGCCCGCCTCATAGCCGCCTACGTGGGGGGGCTGGACGAAGATACAGACTTCGTCCGCTAGCGTCCCGGATACTCTATCTTGAAGGACCAGGAAAGGCGCGCCTCCGCCTGGGTAGAGATATCGCTGCTCCTGACGGTAATCTTCTTCGGGACCAACTTCGTTGCGGTCAAGCTCGTAGTCGAGGTGGTGCCGCCGTTGCTCTTCGCTGCCGCGCGTTTCACCTTCGCCGGGCTTTTGCTCTTCGTGATACTGCGCCTGCTGGAACCCGCGACCCGCCTGAAGCGGGGCGACTTCCTGCCGGTGTTCGGGCTCGGCGTAGTTGGAATAACGCTCACTCAGTCCGTGTTCACCATCGGGGTGAGCCTCACGACGGCGGCCAACACCGCGCTCATCTACTCGACGGCCCCTGTGTGGGGGATGCTCCTTGGCTTCTTCCTCGGCCTGGAGAGGCCACGGTTCTCGGGCGTCGCCGGGGTTGGCCTGTGCCTGGTCGGGGTGGCGACCGTGGTGTATGGGGGCCTGGATCTCGGCGGCACCAGCCTCCCCGGGGACGCCCTCATCCTCGCCGCCGCAGTCTGCTGGGGTTGCTACACCATGCTCTCCATCGGCCTGCTCCGGCGATACTCCCCGCTCGCCGTCGCTGCATATCCCATGGTCCTCGGCGGCCTCGCCGCCTTCCCGCTCGCCCTCGTTGACCTCGATGTAGACGTGGCAGCCCTCGATGGAACCGTGTGGTTCGCGGCCCTGTACTCCACGCTCTGCTCCTCGGCCTTCGGGTTCGCCGCCTGGCAACGCGGTGTCTCCCGCGTCGGGGCGAACAGGGTGCTCGTCTATCAGTACCTCGTTGCGGTAACCGGCGTCACCGCTGGCATCCTGCTCCTGTCAGAGAGCTTCGGCCTCCAGCAGGTGCTCGGGGCCGTCGTGGTTCTCGCTGGCGTTTACCTCGCGCGCAAGAGGTGAAAGGACGCCGTGTGCGAGTGCCATGTGTTTTTCGGTTCTCTATGGGGTTCGGGTGACGCGGCGCCTGTCCTGGCGTGGGCGGCGCACGGCGGTTCTGTCTGAGGGTTCGGGGAGGATGAAGATCAGGGCCAGCACCACGAGGAGCGCGAGGCTGGCGGCGAGGCTGACGAAGGCAATCAAGAAGGCGAGTACGTAGAAGAACGCGCCGAGCACGTAGCGCCGGGTCATGGCGCGTATCAGGGTGAGGTCCATGCGTTCGTCCAGCAGGCGGCGGCTGCCAGCCACGTACAGCCAGAGGAGGGTGAAGAAGATGGCAGTCATCATCAGGGTGCCAGCGTAGAGGGCGCCCGCCGTGGTGCGCTCGGCAGCCGTCCCTTCCAGGTACTCGGATAGCACGGCGGTGGGGAAGGGGATGAAGGCAACGAACATCAGGAACAGGATATTCAGGAAAAGCAGGCTGTGGTCCGAGCGCACTATATACCTGAAGCGATTGTGGTGGTTCGCCCAGATCACACCTATCTGAAGAAAGCTGATCATATACCCCAGATACGATGGCCACTGGTCCAATAGCTCCCCGAAGAGCGTGGCGCCCAGTGGGAAGTCTGCCACGTGCGGAACCCCGATCTCTATGACTAGCAGCGTGATCGCGATGGCAAATACAGCGTCCGAGAAAGCCTCGATCCTGCCGGTTTCGCTATCAATGCTGTTTTGAAGTTCCATGCCTGCTTCCGCCCCTTCCTCGCCGACGCACACTATATAGTTTGCACCATCGGGTACGCATGATGCAACGCGGGGCAACATAATGTTTGGCCAGGACTGTTATTCCACAGAACTGGCCAGCGTCTCGATGCGTTCTGCGAGCCAGCCCGCTGCGTGTTCGTGTACGGGTTTCATGAGCACTGAGCGCAGTACCCTGACGCTGTCGGCATCGCGGCTGATACCTGGATGCAATGCGGCAAAATCATCTGCGCTGACGCGCAGGGTGGAGAGGAAGATGGGATCCGCTTCGTCCGCCATGCCAGCGTGCAGGACCGCATCCGTGGCCCTGTCGATGGCATGTGTGGTTGGGCGGTCGGGGAAGTACGCGACGATGTCAAGCGTGGGGTCCAGGTGCAGCGTCACGCCATCGCTGGCGTCCACGCGGGCTGCGAAGTCCAGTGCTGCCCGGCGGCAGGCCGCGAGGATCGGGCCGAGGCCGCTTTCGCGCCGGAGCGGCAGCGCCTGAAGGGTGAGCCACAGTGCGCCAGCGGCTGCCCCTGCTCGGGAGCATTCCAGGGAGATCTCACCGAGGTGCAGGTCGTCGCTCGTGAAGTATGTGTATGGCGAGTCGTGCAGGTAGAAGCGGGCGACGGAAGGGTCAGCGAAGAGCACTGCGCCGCACCCGTAGGGCTGGAGTCCGTGCTTGTGCGGGTCAACGACCACCGAATCGCAGGCCGCGATGGCCTCGTAGGCGGGGCCGCCGAGCAGTGCGAAGAAGCCGCCATATGCGGCGTCGACGTGCAGGCGTACGCCGTAGCGTTCGCGCAGGGCGAGGGCTTCGTGTACGTCGTCAACCGCGCCAAGCCCAGTGGTTCCTGGCGTGAGCACGACGGTGCCAACGTCGCCGCGCTGGCAGGCGGCTTCGACGGCGTCGAGGTCTATGCGGCCGTCTGGGTGCGCCGGAACCGCCTTCGAAGCAACCCCGAGTACCTGGCACATGCGTCCGTGGGTGTAGTGGGCGCCTTCGGAGTAGACGATGGCGGCGTCGGGCCGCAGCTCCCTGGCCACCCACAGCGCCTCCAGGTTGGCGATGGTGCCGCTGGAGGTCAGGTGCCCGAGCGCCTCGTCTGGCAGGCCGAACATCCCGGCGAGCATGCGCATGACCTCCATCTCCATCGGTGAGGTCGCCTGCGAGGCGTCGAGCGCGTGGTTGTTGGGGTTGACGATCATGGCCGCGAGGTAGCCAGCGACGGCGATGGGATGCGGGGCTTTGAGCATCTGCCCGGCGTAGCGCGGATGGAAGAAAGGCAGGTTGGCTTCCATGCGGGCGGCGTATTCGTCGAGCAGTCCGTCGAGGCCGTCGGGAAGGTGGGTGTCTGGCAAAGCGCCCCAGCTGGCCTCCCAGGTCTCCACGCCGCTAAGGACGCGCTCGATCAGGGCTCGGCGGGAGGTGGGATCAGCCATCTTCGACGACCTCCGAGGCAACGAGCATCTGGATAAGTTTTCCGCGTGGATTGCCTGTATAGGACAGCCTCATCGCCATGTCGCGCGCAGCACCCTCAACCAGTTCCCGTGCGCGAGCTTCTTCAGCCTCGCATCATCGTAGCCGCGTTCGCGCAGCACATCCAACAGCTTCGTCAGGCCGGACACGTCGCCGAGATCCCTCGGCATCTTCGCCCCGTCGAAGTCGGAGCCGAAACCGACCCTGTCTATCCCGATGCGCTCCACCAGATAATCCACGTGCTGGGCCACGATCTCCAGCGGCGTGTCCGCGTCTTCATGGCCGTCCTCGCGCAGGAAGCTGACCGCGAAGTTCACGCCGACCATGCCGTCAGAATCACGGATCACATCGAGTTGCTGATCCGTGAGGTTGCGTGATGATGCGCAGAGGGTGTGGGCATTCGAATGTGTAGCCACCAGCGGCGCGTCCGTAGCCTCCGCAACGTCCCAGAAACCACGCTCATTGAGATGCGAGAGGTCCACAAGAACACCGAGCTCGTTGCATTTGCGCACCAGTTCCCGTCCAGCGTCCGTGAGACCTGGGCCTGTGTCTGGCGAGGACGGGAATCGGAAAGGAACGCCGTGGGCGTATGCATTGGGACGGCTCCACACGAGGCCGAGTGAACGGAGTCCTTTCTCGTACAGTTCCTCCAGCGAGTTTGGATCTTCACCGAGGTTCTCCGCACCCTCGAAGTGCAGGATCGCCGCTATCGTACCGTCTTCCAGGCAGGTTTTGACCTCATCTGCCGTCCTGACGACTTTGATCTGGGATTCTGACTCGGCTTCGATGCGGAAGAGGCGCGAAGAGAGCGCATCCGCCAGGGCGCGCGCGTAGTCCGGGGCCACGGGCGGGGCGCCAGCGACCTCGTAGCCCTCATCCGTCACGGATAGGGCCGACTCTTCGGTCCAGCCGTCCTGCCTCCGGTTTGGGGTGAAGCAGGCGAAGAAGCCGCCGCCGAAGTTTCCTTCGCGGGCACGGGGCAGGTCTATGTGGCCCGTCTCGCTGCGCTCGAAGAAGGAGCGTCCCTTGCTTCGTCCGCGCAGGTGCAGGTTGAGGAGCGTGTCGTTGTGGCCGTCGAATACAGCGACATCGTTCATTCTTCAGATGATACAGAACGAGGCGGCATCAAAAAGCGGAGCCACGAAAATCGCGGCTCCGCTTTGTTGACCCTCGAAGTTCTGCTAGTACTTGGGAATGCTTGGATCTATCTCGTCGCTCCAGGCCAGGATGCCGCCCTTGACGTTGTATGTGTTGCTGAAACCTGCGTTCTGCATGAGCCTGACGGCGTCCGCGCTCCTTGAGCCGCTGCGGCAGAGAACCGCAACGTCACCGCCGTTGTTCTGGACCTCGATTAGGCGCTCGGGAAGCTCACCCAGCGGGATGAGCTTCGATCCGATGTTCACTAACTCGTACTCGTGTGGCTCGCGCACGTCGAGAACGTTTATGTCCTCGTCGTTGTCCATCTTGGTCTTGAGCTCACCGACGGTGATCTCCGGCACGTCGTTCTCTGCTTCGGCGGCGCCAGCCTGCTGGATGCCGCAGAATTCCTGGTAGTCGATCAGCTCTGTGACCGTAGGGTTCTCGCCGCACACAGGGCAGTTCGGGTCCTTCCTGAGCTTCATCTCCCGGAAGTTCATCCCCAGCGCGTCGTAGAGCATGAGACGCCCGACGAGCGGCTCCCCGATGCCGAGTATGAGCTTCACCGTCTCGGTCGCCTGCACGACCCCGATGGTGCCGGGAAGTATCCCGAGAACCCCGCCCTCGGCGCAACTCGGCACCAGTCCGGGCGGTGGCGGCTCGGGGTAGAGGCAGCGGTAACACGGGCCTTCCTCGGCATAGAAAACGCTGGCCTGGCCCTCGAAACGGAAGATGGAGCCGTATACGTTCGGCTTGCCGAGGATGACGCAGGCGTCGTTGACGAGGTAGCGCGTCGGGAAGTTGTCCGTGCCGTCCACGATCACGTCGTAGTCCTTGAGGATGTCGAGCGCGTTCTCGCTAGTGAGCGCCTCCTCGTGGATTATGACGTTCACGTTCGGGTTGATGTCATTGATGCGATCCCTCGCGCTCTCGACCTTCGGACGGCCCACGTCCGAGGTGCCGTGCAGGATCTGACGCTGCAAGTTGGACTCATCGACCACGTCGAAGTCAACGATCCCGATGGTCCCGACCCCGGCCGCCGCAAGATAGAGTGCGAGCGGGCTGCCGAGGCCGCCCGTGCCGACGGTGAGCACCTTCGCCTGCTTGAGTTGTTTCTGCCCGCCGAGCGCCACCTCCGGCATGATGAGATGGCGGCTGTAACGGGATATTTCGTCGTTGGAGAGCGAGACTTCCCCGTTGGGTGATGGTACTAGTGGCTCTCTTGTCTGCATCTTCGAAATCCTTCCGGTTTTGAAGCTAGTGGTTGCCCAGAAAAAATCTGTATCTAAAAACTACCTACATCGCCTTCCGGCGGAGCCGCCAGCTATGGAGGGGATGATGGAGAGCTCGTCGCCGTCAGCGACCTGCGTATCGGATCCATCGAGGTAACGGATGTCCTCGTCGCCCTTGTACACGTTGACGAAGGAGCGGAGCTTCCCGTCGCCCGTATAGAGGTGCTGGCGCAGGTCGGGGTGTTGCCCTGTGAGATCATCCAGGGCCGCCCCGGCGGTCTCCCCACCGACCTCGACCTCGGAGTTGCCCCCGGTGTACTGTCTCAAGGGTGTCGGGATTCTGACCTTCGGCATGAGATTCTCCTTCCGCGTATCTGAGTTTCTAACCTACGATGGGCTCGTCCTTGTAGCCCGAGCGGTCGTCTTTGAGCAGCCACGAGCGCATATCCTCGACCCCGTTTTCGGAGACGGAGGCGATCACATACGACCAGCCGGGCCACGCATGCTCGCAGTCGTAGTCAGACGGCTTCGCCGGATGGTCCGGGTGCGAATGGTACACCCCCAGGATGTCCATGTCCCGCTCGCCAGCCCGCTTCTCGAACGCTATGTACTCCTTCGGGTCTATGAGGAAGCGGTGACCGCGTTCGTCCTCCTCGAAAGTGTTCTCGGCGCGCCACACGTCGACCACGATCTTCATCTCCCCGACGTCCATGCCCACTATTACCCCCGAGCATTCCTCGGGATACGTCTCTTTCGCATGGTCGTGGATGTGGCCGACGTCGCCGGCCCCGATCTTGAGCGGCAAGAAGCTACTCCTCCCAGAAACTCTCGGATAGGTACTTGTCCGCCCCGTCGCACAGGATGGTCACTATGGTCCCCGACTCTATCTCTCGCGCCAGCTTGGCTGCGGTCGCCACGGCGGCCCCGGCGGAGATTCCGATGAGGATGCCCTCTTCGCGCGCGACGCTCTTGACCATCGCGTAGGCGTCTTCCGTGGGGGTGCGCCTGTTCTCGTCGGCGACCATGGGATCGTAGATGGCAGGCACGATGGCGCTCTCCATGTGCTTCATGCCTTCCAGGCCGTGGAACGGTGAGTCAGGCTCGAAGGAGATCACACGTATGTCCGGGTTGTATTCCTTGAGGCGGCTGGCTGTGCCGACGAACGTCCCGCTCGTCCCAAGACCCGCGACGAAGTGTGTGATCTCACCGTTCGTCTGCTCCCAGATCTCCGGCGCAGTACTCTCGTAGTGCGAGCGCGGGTTGGCCGGGTTGCTGTACTGGTCAGGGTAGAAATACCTCTCCGGGTCTTCAGCATACATCTTGCGCGCCTCGCGGATAGCGCCATCGGAGCCCTCGCCTGGGTCCGTGAGCACGAATTCTACGCCGTAGGCCCGCAGGATCTTCTTTCGCTCCTCGCTGGCGTTCCTGGGCATGCACAGCTTGACCTTGTAGCCGAGTGCAGCCCCGATCCAGGCGTAAGCGATTCCGGTGTTCCCGCTCGTCGAATCCAGGATGACTTTCTCGGGCGTCAGCGCGCCTGACTCCTCGCCGTCCCGGATCATCCACAGCGCCGGCCTGTCCTTGACCGAGCCGCCTGGGTTGTACCATTCGGCCTTTCCGAAGATGCGTACTCCCGGCGTCTCCGCCGAGATGGCGGGCAAATCCAGCAGCGGTGTGTTCCCGACGAGACCCACGTTTCGCGTGCCTGCTGCAACCTGTTCGTTAATCCGAGTAATCATGTCGGGATTAATTATACAGCGCGGAGTGCCAGCGTCCACACCGGCGAAGAAATCCAACCTACGTGATAGCCGGAAGGCCCATGATCGACCTTCCGGCCATGGCTGGTGCGATGCGTGCATTGTACCGGAGTACAAAAGTCTCGCGCTACGGATTGAAGTTAAGGATTCGTTAATTAGCCTAAAGTTTCGAGAACCTCGGGCAGGTCGCGACGGCGGCAGGTGAAGATGGGGGTGTCGAGTTCGGTGTACGAGCTTGCCTCCGACTCGCGCAGCTCCATCATGAGATCCTGGAACTTCTCTGGAGATTCCGCCTCGAAGGAGAGTATGAATTCGTAGTCTTCGATGCCGAAGCAGTAGGCTGTGTTGTTCTTGACGGGGTAGTGCTTGCGCCCGATCTGCATGTGTTCGTTCATCATGCGCTGGCGCTCTTCGAGTGGGAGGCCGTACCACTCCCTCGTCTTCACGAACGGGTACACGAAAAGGTACTCGCCCTCGCCCGGAACGATGTAGCGTCGGTTCTCGAAGCCAGGCGTCTGCTCGCCGACGTAGATGGAGCGCCGCGCCAGCCCGAAATACGAGTACGTCACGGACAGATATCTTCCGAGGCCAGTCTTCATCAGGGCCGCTTGCATGGCTTCGAAGGCGTCGAGGTCGTGCCCGATCCTCCACAGCATGAAGTCCGCGTCGGAGCGGAGGCCCATCAGGGAGAAGGAGCGCAGCAGCATACCGACTGAATGCTCCTCAACGGCTGCCAGAAACTCACGTTTGCCAGCCTCGCGCTCGTCATCAGGGAGGCGGCGCCACAGCGGATCCAGCTTAAAGAAAACGTAGTTGACGTACTGCGCCGGTAGTTGTTCTTCCTGCGCCTGCTGTTCGCGCGTGCGGGTCTCGGTCATGGTCTCTCCCTTCGGTCGTCGGGGCGGTTCGCGAACCGCCCTTACAGCTTCGGCTTTTCGTTGGTTGGGACTTCGCGCAACTCGACGCGGTCCCAGAAGTCGAGGTCTTCGGGAGCCCTTGGCAGCTTGGTGTAGATGGCGTAGTAGACGAGCGACAGGGCGATACCCCAGGCCGCGAACTCGGGGATGCCGAGGGCTATGCGGGTTATGGCGTTCACGTGCGCCACCTGGGTGTTGAAAGCCTCTGTCCCGAACGATGCGGTGACGATCCTGATGTTGAGCAGGAAGTTGACCACGCCCGTGGACGCGTTGACGAGGGCGAGCAGGGCCGTACCCCACGCCATAGCCCTGGCGACCGGACGTTCGCGGAAGAGTTCTTGCAGCGACGATTCCTGGGCTGGCGTGCGCGGGTCGAGGCTCTGTTCGGCGAAAGCCCGCACCACGGGATGCCCGACTACCAGGGATCCCCCGAACACGAGGACTACTATCACGCTGCCTGTGGTGTCCTTGATCGCATACATGAGCCCGTCCACAAACCAGAAGGCGAGTATGCCGCGCACCATCGCGTTTAGGCCGAGGAAGCCCGTGATGAAGTTCAGGCGGCGGGTGATGAAGAACAGGTCCACGAAGACCCAGCCGACGGGTATCAGGGCGGCGAGCAGGTACGTTGGCACGGCCCCCAGCGTGTCCGTCAGCTTCGCGAGGATCAGGATGGGGACCACAGCGCCGAGCAGGATGTCCAGGACGAGCTTTGTGGGGCGGCTCATGGTCTTTTATTGTACGATCGGGTGAGGGGCATATGGCTTCAGGCGGCAGTCATCAGGTATTTGCCTAAGCCTGAGACCTTGCGCCCGCAGCCTCTAACCCGAAGTTGCCCTCGTACAGATCCGAGATCCAGCGCAGTTCCTCGTCCGTGAGATCCGGGGTATCTAGTGCGGCGGCGAATTCATCCAACTGCTCTTCGCCGTAGATGTTCGGCAGGGTGGAGACCACCTCTGGCGACGCGAGGCAGAATTTCAGGGCTGCCTGCCCGAGCATGCGTTCACCGGATTCGGTGAGGAACGATAGCTGATCCACCTTCTTGAGGCCGTCGATGAGCCACTCTTTCGGGCGGTGGCGGCGGTGGTCGTTCGGGCCGAAGGTTGTGTTCTCGTCGTAGTGGCCTTCGAGCATCCCGGATGAGTGGGGAACCCGTACGATCAGGCTGGTATCCGTCTCCCCGGCGGCTTCGATCAGGCCGCGTCCGGGGTCCTGTTCAAGGAGGTTGTAGATCATCTGCACGCCGCTTATTCCCCGCTCGCGCATAGCCTGCACGCCCTCTTCGAGCCACCCGATCTTCGGCCCAAGGGCGACGCCGTAGGCCCGCACCTTGCCCTCCGCCTCGAACTCGTCCATTAGCGCGAAGAGAGCGTCGTCTTCGACGGCGTCCATCTTGGTGTTGTGGAGCTGGAGGAAATCTATATAGTCTGTGCCGAGGCGCTTCAGGCTCTCATCAAGGGCGAAGCGGATGAAGTCCTCGGACCAGTCCTGCGGGCGTTCCTGCTGGCCCCGGCGGGCTGTGTGATTGTAGAAATCGTAGCCGATCTTCGTCGAGATCACGACCTCGTCCCGCATGTGCCCGAAAGCGTCGCGCAGGATCGTCTCCCCGAGACCCGAACCATATGTGTCTGCGGTGTCGAAGTAGTTGATGCCCTTCTCGTACGCCTGTCTCAGAAGGTTGACGGATTTCTTCTCGTCCACTTCGCCCCACCAACCAGTGGAGACCGTCCATAGTCCGAAGCCGACTTCGGAGACGCCTATGTCCGTGCCCGCGATGTTGCGATACTTCATGTTCTACCCCTGACCTGTATCTATTACCAAAAGTCCGCTACAGATGTTTAGTACATTGTACCGCCCGACGCTGTTGCCTTTCTCTCAAGTATGTCCGGGACGAACTGGGACGGGATCTTCCCGGCCGGATCGGGACTCCGCTCCCATGATGCCGGGACACCGGGCCTCTTAGGCTGTCCGTAAGTTGACCGGCGTGAAAGAAGAGAAGGCCATGCAAACATCCAGCCTCATCCGGTGGAGCGGACTGGCGGCTGTTCTGGGCGGGGCGCTGTGGATCGCCAAAGTGCTGTACGAGATGAATGACGTTACCACGTACGCCAGGGACATCACCGACTACATGTTCTTCGTCGTGCCGCTGCTGTTGCTGGTCGGCCTGGCGGGACTGTACGCGCTCGACGTGAGACGGGCGGGGCAGAGGGGACGGGTTTTCCTCGCCGGGTTCTTGATGGGGGCTCTCGGCCTGATGGGAATTAGCCTTTCCTTCGGCCTCTGGACGCTAGGGACGCTTTCAGATCTCCTGTGGGGCATCATGATCGGGTTGCTGCCTCTGGGTCTGGGACTGATGATCCTGGGCGGTTCGATCATCGAGTCAGGGACGCTGGGACGCGCGAAGGCTCTTCCGCTCGTCATGGGTTTCATGAGCATTCTGGCGCTCGCTCTGCCGCCCTGGAACGTCGCCGGGGTGACCGTGTGGGCGTTGTCGGGAGGAGGTTGGGTCGTGCTCGGAGTCGCCATCTGGGCCTCAGGAAATGAACGCGCCGTACGCACGGCGCGGGTGCAATGACCAGAAATCCCGGCCAAGGAAAGGAGCAGAAAGATGGAGTTGATCAACATGACGAATAGACGAAAGGTTCTGGCGGTTATCGCGGCGGCGATCATGGCCCTGATGGCGGGGATTGTGGCGTTGCTTATGGTTTCGCCTTCGGCCGTCGCGGAACAGACCGGCACGAAGTTCGCCTTCGCGCGGATCGTGAACGCCGAAGGGGATGCGATCGGGGCGGCTATGCTGACCCAGAGACAGGAAGAAGTCAGGATCTTCGCCTGGACGAGGGGCCTCACGCCCGGCAAACACGGCATCCACATACACGCCGTCGGGCTGTGCGATCCCGCAGCCTTCACCACCGCCGGGGGACACTTCAACCCCGAGATGAAGCAGCATGGGCTCGAAAACCCGGCCGGCGCGCACGGTGGAGACCTGCCGAACCTGGAGGTGCGCGAGAACGGCCTCGGCATCCTGAACGCTGATAACGACCGCATCAGTCTGCTCGAAGGCCCGAAGTCCCTGTTCGACGCCGATGGGTCCGCGCTCATCATCCACGCAAGCGAAGATGACCAGATGACAGACCCGACCGGCAACAGCGGCGCCCGCATAGCGTGCGGCGTGATCCAGGCCAAGTAAACGTCTTGCCGGGGGGGTTAGCGATCCGCCCCGGCAACATCGGCGGAAAGGAGGGTCCTCCATATTGATTCCGAAGTGGGGCCGGATCTGGATCGCTGTCGCGGGAACGGCTCTCTTCCTCGGGGGCATCGCCTGGCTCGCGAAGCTCTCCGTCGTCGTCGCAACCGACGGTCGGGTGACGGCCACCGGCGCTGCGGGCGCCTTCTTCACCCTCGGTCTCGCCCTCATCTTGATCGGCTCCACCGGCGCCGGATTGCGGCTGACGATGGGCGGCGAGCCGATGTCACGGATTGCCGGCATAGTGCTGTCTCCGGTCTTGTTCGTTGCCGCGTTCATGATCCTCCAGGGCGTCGTCGTGGGGCTCGTGACCGTCGCGCAGGCCATTGTCGGTGGACTGGGACCGGATTATGTCCGCGAGGAGGCGATCATCCTACTCACGGCAGTGGTGTCGCTGGTGGTGGGCACGATGTTGCTGGCCGGTGCCGTCCGCTGGCCGCGCGGCGCGACTCCCCAAGACCCCGAGCCGGTCGAATGAAAGTCGCGAGAACGAGGAGGCAAGCCATGCAGATGTCGAGTTGGACCCGGGTGGGCGGGCTGGCGCTGATGCTGGGCGCCCTCATATTCTCCATGACCAAAGCCAGGGGATACGTTGACCCCGACGACTCGCTCCTCGTGTACTTCATGCTCGTGGGCTTCGCGGCGTGGCTCGTGGGCCTCGCGGCGCTATACGTCCGCTACGCGCCGATCTCAGGCAGGCTCGGGAATACCGGCCTCGGAATATCCTTCGTGGGCATAGTGATGCTGGCCGTCGGGCATCTGTTCTCCTTCATGTCCCTCGCGGTCGGGGTGGATCTGTTCCTGATGGTCGTGTTGGGTGCCCTCGCCCTGACGATCGGGGCGCTCCTTTTCGGCGTCGCTGCCGTGCTTAGAGGTATGTTGCCCCGCTACTGGGGGTTCGTCCCGCTCCTCACCGGTCTGGCGGGCTTCGCCTGGTTCTTCCTCTCCGGCGCGGGAGACGGACCACTATTTTTCCTGGTCCCCAGGACGCTCTTCGCCCTCGGCTGGCTGCTGACGGGATACGTGCTCTTCTCGGATAGGCGCGAGACGGCGCAAGATGCGGTCCTCACAGTCCAGGAGGTAAAGTCGTGATCCGTATGAGCGGTCTGGCGGCAATCCTGGGTGGCGTAGTGTGGGCGATGTGTTCGGTCAAGCTGATGTTCGTTCAGTGGGGGGAGCCTGGATCCTACTTGTACGAGAACTACGAATTCTACAATCGGCTGCTCGCGCTCTCGCTGCCCTTCCTGATGGTGGGATCGGTGGGGCTTCACGCTTCGCAGGAGAGGCGCTACGGGTGGCCGGGGAGGTTAGGCTTCGGCCTGACTTTCGCCGGGTTCGCCCTCATGTTCGTTGGCGCCGTGGGAGAGTTCTGGCTGTTCACAGATCAGCCCTATGCCGAGGGCAACGGCAGGGAAGTTTCCTGGACCGTTTTTCTGCTCGGGGCGCTCACCCTCGCTGGTGGGTCCGCAGTGTTTGGTTTAGCCACCCTGAAAGCGGGAATGCTGCCGCGCCCGGGAGCAGCGTTGCTCATGATCTGGTTTCCGGCCGGCATCCTGAGCGGCATCCTCGCCGACTCCACCGGACTCTTGTCGGCAGACTTGGCCTTCTCCCTGGTCATGGCGGTGACGCTCGGGACCGGCTGGGTGCTGTTGGGTTTCGCACTCTGGTCCGGCGGGAGAGACGCGGCTCGGCGGCCGGCGCCAGCGGAAAGCATGGAAGTTGAGACATGAAGCCCCCGGCTCCGATTCGATGGAGCGGATCTAGTAGCGTCGTGGCCGGTCTGCTGTACTTCGTTGGCTACGCTGGAATGGCGGAGCTACTGCCGCCGGTGATGGGCAACCTGGACGGCCACGTAACGCTCGGCCTGGCGGGGTTGGCGACCCTGCCCGCGCTGGCCGGAGCGATGGTGCGGGACGCGGGACGGAGTGGCAGACTGGGGGTGGCAGGCTACGTCCTGTCCTCCATCGGCGCGACGGTGTTCTCCGCCGGCAACCTGGCCGAGGGTCTTTGGCTTACGGAGTTCGGAACGAGGTTGTTTGCCCTGGGGTACGTGGGCCTCACGGCCGGCGTGGTGCTGCTCGGTTTCGCGTTGCCGCGAGCAAAGGTGTTGCCAGCCTGGAGCGTGTGGCCGCTGGCCGTAGGATGGACGTTGTTCTTGCCGATCGCCAATAGCCCAACCATTTTCGGCTTCGCGCCCTTCGCGCCGTCTCTGCTCGCGGCGGGGATGCTGGGCGCGGGCTGGATGATGCTGGGTCGCGCCCTCTGGGGCGCCGGAGCGAGGGGATCTCGTGACCGTGGAGAGAACGCAGCCGGGGATGCGCCCAGCGGTCTGGGATGAGATCATTACTCGTGTTGCAAGGATTGCGCTGAGGAGCCGGGACCGGCAATGACGACACATCCCATCGCGCACGATTCCTCCGAGAGCCGGGGCTCGGAACGCGCCACGCCGCGATTCCTGCTAGGGATCGGCGCTCGCGGCGCAGCGCGGCTCGCGTGGTCGGTGTGGGGACTGTGTTTGACTTTGCTCAGCCTGGGCTACGCGCTGTCCTTGCTCGATAATCCTAACCTCGACGGCGACGGTCCGTACATGACGTTCGTCTTCAGCGCGCTGACGCTGATGTTCCCGACGGTCGGCGCTTTCGTGGCAGCGCGCCGTCCCGGAAATCCCATCGGCTGGCTCTTCTGCCTCGCGAGCCTGTCTTTATCGGCTCAGATCTTCGCCGACTCGTACGCGACGTACGCGCTGTCTACCTACTCTGTGGAACTGCCGGGCGTCGAGACGATGGCCTGGCTCTCCCAGTGGATAGCCTTTCCCGTGATAATGCCGGTCGGGGCGCTCCTGTTCCTCCTGTTCCCGGAGGGACGATTGCTGTCCCGATGGTGGCGGCTCGTGGCCTGGGTATCCGTCGCCGGGGGCGCGCTTCTGGCCGCTGGCGACGCGCTGAAGCCAGGACCGCTGTACATCCAGGCCAGCGTGGACAATCCATTCGGCGTCTGGAGCATCGGCGGTGTTCCAGTCTACCGCTGGTGGGACACGTGCAGCGTAGTCGGGGGATGGATGGGCCTCGGCGCTTTCGCGGTCTCCGCGATCTCTTTGATGCTCCGCCTGAAGCGGGCTCGCGGCCAGGAGCGGCGTCAGATCGCATGGTTCGCCACAGCCGCGGTGATCTCGCCGGCCGGTTTCCTCGTGGCGTTCTGGACTCAGGATGGCACGATAAACGGCATCGCCTGGACCGCTGGCGTCTTCGGGTTCCTGATGCTTCCTGTTACAGCCGGCATCGCCATCCTGCGCCACCACCTCTGGGATATTGACTTGATCGTCAACCGCACCCTCGTCTACGGAACCCTGACCGCAATAGTAGTCGGTTCCTACGCGCTCGTGGTCGGGGTCTTGAGCACGCTGCTCCAGACGAGCGCGGAGGGTGGGCTGCTGATCCCGGTGTTGGCGACCGGCCTGATCGCGGTCCTCTTCACCCCTGTCCGCGGCAGGCTGCAAAGGACCGTCAACCGCATGATGTACGGCGAGCGCGACGATCCTTACGCCGTCCTCTCCCGCCTGGGCGAGCGCCTGGAGACCGCGCTCGCCCCCGAGGTGGCGCTGGAGAACGTCGTGGAGACGGTGGCCCAGGCGTTGAAAGTACCCTACTCCGCCATCGCCCTGAAAGAAGATGAACGCTTCGTGACGGCGGCTGAGATCGGGAGCCCCGAAGGAGAGCCCATCGTGCTGCCGCTCGTGCATCACTCGGAAGAGGTGGGGCGTCTGATCGTCGCTCCCCGCCCGCCAGGCGAGGCGTTTTCATCAACGGACCTCAAGCTCCTTGAGGACCTGGCGCGGCAGGCTGGCGCCGCCGCCCACGCCGCGCGCCTCACCGCCGACCTCCGTCGCTCGCGTGAGCGGCTGGTGACGGCGCGGGAAGAAGAGCGCCGCAGGCTCCGGCGCGACCTGCACGATGGGCTAGGACCCACGCTCGGCGGCCTGACCCTGGGCCTCGACGCCGCCCGAAGCTCGCTCGCAAGTGATCCAGAGACCGCCGATATGCTGCTCTCCGAACTCAAGTCCAGGACCCGCGACGCCGTGATGGACGTGAGGCGGCTGGTCCACGGGTTGCGGCCTCCCGCCCTCGATGACCTGGGGTTGGTGGCCGCCATCCGCCAGCTTGCCGCCAGGCACGGCTCGCTCTCCGGCGACGCGTCCGGGTCAGCCAGGCACGCAAACGGGCCGGTCTTCCGCGTGGAGGCGCCAGAGGAAGATGGCCTGCCGCCGCTGCCAGCCGCCGTGGAGGTGGCCTGCTACCGCATCGTCCAGGAAGCCATCACCAACGTCTCCCGCCACGCCGGGGCGCGCAACTGCACCATCCGAATATCGCCTGACGAACAAACGAACGTCCTGAGCCTGGAAGTCGAGGACGACGGCGTGGGGATTCCGGCGGATCGGTGCGCCGGGGTGGGCCTCTCCTCGATGCGCGAGCGCGCCGGGGAGCTGGGTGGAACGCTATCAATCGAAACAGTCTCCACCGGCGGCACGCGCGTGGCAGCCTGTCTGCCGCTGCCGGAAAAGGAGGAGTAGATTTGCCGGAAGCGGCGAAGGCCGGAGACACCCGCGTTTTGATAGTGGACGATCACGCGCTCTTCCGGTACGGGATGCGCGCCATGTTCACCTCGACGCCAGGCTACGAGGTCGTGGGCGAGGCTTCAAGCGGCGAAGAGGCCGTGCGGCTGGCCGAAGAACTTCATCCCGACGTCGCGCTCATGGACCTCCAGATGCCAGGTATGAACGGCATAGAGGCCACCCGCAGGATAGCCGGCGCAAGCCCCAACGTGGCAGTGGTCGTGGTTACCATGCTTGGGGACGACGACTCGGTGTTCGCCGCGATGCGGGCCGGGGCCCGTGGATACGTTCTCAAGGGCGCCGACGGTGAAGAGGTGCTCGAGGTGGTGGGCGCGGCCGTTCGGGGAGAGGCCCACTTCGGGCCGGAGGTGGCCAGCAGGATCATGGGTTTCTTCTCCTCCCCAAAGTCCGCCCCTCCCTCCGAGGCGTTCCCGGAGCTCACCTCCCGGGAGGCGGAGATTCTGGACCTGATCGCCCACGGTATGAGCAACCAGGAGATCGCGCGCCGCCTCTACCTCAGCGCCAAGACCGTTCGCAACCACGTCTCCAACGTCTTCCTCAAACTCCAGGTCGCCGACCGCTCCCAGGCCATAGTCTGCGCCCGTGAAGCCGGCCTGGGACGCGACGGAACATAACCCCGCAGCGTTATCACACGGCGGCCCTCGCTACATATAATCCGCCGGATGGCGACAAGCAGCAAGTTCGCCGCCTACGCTGGCGGGGCGACAGGCGCGCGGGCAGCGGCCCGCGCCGGCTCCGCGATAGTCGTCGTTGACGCCTTCCGGGCGAGCGCCACGATCTCGGTCCTGGTATCCAAAGGTGCCCGCGTCGTGCCAGTTGCCTCCATCGAAGACGCCGCGTCCGCAACGTCTGACTACCGCCTCGGAGAGCGGGGGAGCGTGAAGGTCGCTGGCTTCGACTTCGGCAATTCGCCCACGGAGGTATTCGAAGCGAACATTCCTCCAGGCTCAACCATCGCGCTCTCCACTACTAACGGAACACGCGTGATCGAAGCTGCGGCAGGCGCGCCCGTCATCTTCGTCGGCTCCTTCGTGAACGCCACTGCGCTTGCCGATGCGATCCACGATGAGGGCATCGAGCTAGTAACGGTGATCGGCTGCGGATGGGAGGGACGTCGCTCCTCCGAGGACGAGGCCGCAGCAGGGGCGGTCCTGCATCGCCTCGAAGAACGAGGCGCCCGGCCCGACGAACGCGCCCGACGCGTCATGGACGCGTACCTCTCGCGCCCTGTGGAACGTTTGCGGGGCAACAGCGCGGCGCGGCGTCTTCGGCGTCTCGGGTACGAGAGGGATATTGGCTTCTGTCTTGCCGAAGATACCGTGCCCGCAGTGCCCCGGCTGGTGGACGGGGCCTTCATCGAAGGGTGTAAACGGGGCGCATCTATGTGCGAAATCTCTGGCCCTTGGGCCTGTCCGAAAAGCCAAAATTCGTCTTGACAGAGAGCAGGTTGGCCCGTATTCTGAAGCCAGGTTGGGCGGATCAAATGTTACAAACTCCGCCCGATACCGCCAACGGAAGGAGGTGAAGAAATGACGATCACCATCACGCACGAGAAGACCAAAGAGGTCACTCGCGAGGACGTGGATCAGGCCATAGACGTTATCGAGCGTCACCTGGAGAAGGAGGCCCGTACCCGCAACCTGCTGGACGAGCAGGCGATCATGCGCCCGAAGGACCTGTGCAAGCAGCAGGGCCTTGACATGGTTGCAGAGCTGCGCGGCATGATGTAGGTAGCGGCAACTACAGCCTATGAAGGGGGATGCACAGTAAAAGCCCCGGGCCTGCGCGAAGGCGCCGAGGGCTGTCCATCCCCCTTCATTCAGGCAAAGTGAAAGGGACCGGAAACCCGGTCCCTTTTTTCGTGCATCGGGATTATTGTGCGGGGGAATGAACTCTTCTGAGGGCGGAGGAGGAGGGATTCGAACCCTCGATACCCCGTTAAAGAGGTATAACACCTTAGCAGGGTGCCGCCTTCAACCACTCGGCCACTCCTCCGCGCGGAAGTATATCAAACGACCTGTGACGCTTACAGGATCGCTTGCGGCTAGCTCTCGTCGTCTTTGATCTCCTCGACGGACTCGTCGTCCAGGATGTCGGGTTTTTCGCCTGCGGATTCGGCTTTGAGGATTTGCTGGCCTGAGATCTCCTCTTTCATCCTTACCAGCGTGGCGTTCAGCGTCGCCCCAAAGAGAATGGTGAGGGACGCTATGTACAGGTACAGAAGCAGCACGATGACCACGCCTATGGAGCCGTACGTCTTGTTATACGAACCGAAGTTGTTGACGTAGAGGCTGAAAGCGACGCTCGCCAGCACCCATAGCAGGACGCCGATAATACCTCCCGGTGTGATCCAACGGAACGGCTGTCCGATGTCCGGGGCGAAGTAGAAGAGCAGGGCTACCGTAAGCACCATGAAAAGCAACGCTATCGGCCAGCGCACTATCTCCCACACGAACACGAAAACCGAGCCGAGACCGAAGATGTCGGCGATGGTCTTGCCTATCGGCTCCCCGGCGACTAGCAACAGTACGCCGATGAGGATGATCGCCGAGAGCCCTATCGTCATCAGGATGGCGATGCCCTTCACTTTCCAGAAAGGGCGCGTCTCCTGCACGTCGTAGGCGCGGTTGAGGGCGTTTATCAGGGCTGAGAACGCGCCCGAGGCGGACCAGATCGTGAACAGAACCCCGAACGACAATAGCCCAGGCGCTTCCTGCTTGCCGCTGAGGATGGGCTTCATGTACGTCTGTATGAGGTCGAAGACCTGGACTGGCATGATCCGCTGGAAATACTCCAGCAGGTCCGAGGCGAGTTGCTCGCTGCCGAAGGTGCCAAGGAGCGAGAACAGGACGAGGATGAACGGGAAGAGGGACAGTACCAGGTAGTAAGCGAGTTGCGCCGCGAGCCCCAACGCGTCGTCGCGCATGAACTCCTGCACGGTAGCCTTGAGCGTCTGGAACCGCAGCAGGCTCCGAAGGTCGCCGAAGAAATGTTTCAGGGAACCCTTCGCCGGGCGGCGCGCGACGGCCCTGAGTTCGGGCTGTGGGAGATCCGGTTCCATAAAATGCACGCCTCCTCTCTCGTAAACGCCATCATTTTACCCACGGAACAACTGATGAACGGCGTTCCGGCGATTCGGTAATCCAGGCGGTTCGGGCAGGCGTATAAAACTGCGTATGAGAATGGTGATTAAGAACAGCCTTGCGTGTCCCGCGCCTGTAAGTGGGATCTCCCGGCCTGGGCAGGAACCGGCTATGATTGGGGGCGTCGGCTGCGGAGGGCTCGGGATGAAGGGCATCGAGGACGAGGTAGTGGTGCGGCGGGTGGCTTCAGGCGACGAGGACGCGCTCTCTGACCTCTATGATCGTTACGCTGGCCTGGTGCACGGCGCGGGGCTACGCTACCTCGGAGATCGGGGAGCGGCGGAGGACCTCGTTCAGGACGTGTTCCTCTCCGTGTGGCGAAGCGCTGCGGCCTTTGATCCGGAGAAAGCTAGCTTTGCGACCTGGATCTTCCGCATCACCCGCAACCGGGCCACGGACCTCATCCGTCGTCGCCGCGCCCGTGTGAGAATGGTCGGTGAAGATCGCCTGAAACAGGGCTTCGAACCAGGCGAGGAGGATTCGACCGGTGGGATCGCACGCAGCTTCGATGTGGCAGCCGCGCTCTCCCGCCTCTCGCCAGTTCACCGCGAGGTATTAGTTCTGGCGTACATGGAAGGGCTGACCCAGCGTGAGATCTCCAGCCGCACGGGCATCCCACTCGGAACCATCAAGAGCCGGACTACCGCCGCGCTCCGCTCCCTGCGCAAGAACATGTCACCAGGGGAGCCAGCGGATGGATGAGCGCGAACATCTGAAGGCGCGGGATCTTCTCGGCCCGTACGTGCTCGGTTCACTGGATCCCGGGGAAGAATGGGAAGTCGAAGAACACCTGGGACAGTGCGACGCATGCCGCGCGGAAGAGCAGGATCTGAGGACCATGCACGAACGCATCTCGGAGCTGGCTGGAATCCACGAGAACCCGCCGCCCGAGATCAAAGCCAGCGTCATGTCCGGTTTGCCAGGCTGGGAAAGGCCCAGGGACAGGCGCAGGGCACCGATCTTTGCAGCCGCAGCCGCCCTGATCGCACTGTCCCTCGTGGCGATCTTCTCCTCATCCGGCCTGCTCGGCCGCGACGCGATGGCGTCAGCCACCCTGGAGCCGACAGAATACGCGCCCCAAGGAGGAGGAGAACTGCGGGTGCAGGAGGAAGACCCTAACGCCCGGGCGACGCTGGAGGTCTGGAATCTGCCCGAGTGCAAGAAGAACGAATACTACGAGCTGTGGTTCGGGGAAGAGGGCGGGCGCGTCAGCGCGGGCACCTTCAAGATAGACGAAGAAGGCAGGGTAACGCTCTACATGAGCGTCCCGGAAGAGGCGGGCAACTACGGGCAGGTCGGCATCACCCTGGAAGAGTTCCCCGAAGAGCCGCGCATGGACTCAGCCAAACCGGTGCTCGTAGGCGAGCTCGAAGAGTCCTGAGCCCGCATGCCGACGGAACCACGAGCCATTATCAGTAGGTTATCATCACCCTCGTGCCGGTTTCGCAACGCAACTAATGGGCGGTACCTAGCATGAACAGCCCTGCGTCGGCGTACTATCACTGGCCTGGCTTGTGGGTGGACTCTGCACCAGCTTGGATACAGGCCCCTTCACTCGAAGATCAAGATGCAGATGTGAGCGTGTTAGCCGATGAGGTTTATAGAGAAATACTCGCTGCTGGCCTACGAGTTAGGGTACTGCGTGAGGGTATGTTTATCTTCGACTTTTCAGAGTGGGAGCCAGGACGTCCTCTGCACATCGACGCTGAGCCAGACTTCGATGCTTCGGCGTCTGTAGCCCTCCAGCGTGCTACGCTAATGAACGCACATCTGGCTTGTCTGCATACTGCGATAGCTAAGGTGCAAAACTTCTCGAACCGCATGATGATTGTCACACCCTCCGAAATGATCTCGATCAGTTCATTTGAGGAATCTTGGGGAGGAACAGGGAGCGATACGCGGTTGTCGGCACTGACGATGTCTCGCTTCACCTCTACTTACACACCTAACCTGCCACCCAGCTTTGACTGGAGGCTGCAGTTCCGCAGTCTTGCTGTGAAGCTGGAGACACTGCAAGAGTCTTTTCGTCTGTTAAACGCCATCGTCGACCACGACTCCGAAGACATGCTCGATATGGTCGATCTGCTCGCGAGAGGCTGCGGCTCCTATCAAGAGCACAACTATGCTCTATGTTTGGTAGTCGAGTGGACGCTCTGCGAACGCCTGCTTCAAACAATCTGGCAACGTTATATCGAAGAAAACCGTGAGAGAGAGATAGAGGGCATGCTAACGCCGTTCATAACGAAGAAGCGTAAAGAGGCTCTCGGAGACTCTCGCAACTTCAGTGCGGCTGTCGTCAGCGAGATACTGTCTCTGACAGGGCAACTTCCACACGATATCTATCGCCGCCTGACCGAGAGCAGGAAGGCGAGGAACGACTGGGTCCATAGGATTGTGCCCGTGTCTCGTGAAGCCGCTCTGCAATCTGTGAGGGTTGCACAGGATATGCTTTGTCTCGTCAGTGGTATCGAGTTAGAGATGCCTCTAAATCTCTCTATTCATGGCTAAGTCGGCGTCGAGCCAGAGAGAAGTTTGGTGTTCTGAGTGAGCCGGGTTCCCTTTTCCGCGTTCTCGGAAAACAGTGGTTTAGTCCATTGATAAATCGTTGCATCGTAACGGGCGTCTCAATCGTCAAAATCAGCGAACAGTGGATCGTCGGCTTGGACTGGCTCCGTACAGAAAAGGAGTTCTCCCGCAGAGTTTCGTGGATCGGGGCTGAGGTTCCCGGCGCTTCCCGTATACTTCTCGTATGAGGCTCATCGTCGCGGAGAAGCCGTCGGTCGGGCGGGACATCGCGAACTCGCTCGGCAAGCACCGCAAAGGCAAGGGATCACTGGCCGGGAACGGCTGGACGGTGACGTGGGCGCTCGGGCACCTGGCGGGGCTGGCGCCGCCGGACGCCTATGGTGATGAGTACAAGAAGTGGCGGCTGGAGACACTGCCCATCTTGCCCGATAGGTTCAAGGTGCGGGTGAACGCGAAGACCCGGGACCAGTTCTCGGTGGTGAAGGGTTTGATGCGCGACCCGTCCGTGACCGAGGTGGTGAACGCCTGCGACGCCGGGCGGGAAGGGGAGCTCATCTTCGCCTACCTCTACGGCCTATCGGGGTGCAGGAAGCCGGTGCGCCGGCTCTGGATCTCCTCCCTCACCCCCGACGCTATCAGCGACGGCTTCACGGCTTTGCGCGACGGCCGCGACATGAAGCCCCTCGAAGACGCGGCGAGGAGTCGCGGGGAGGCGGATTGGATCGTGGGCATGAACGCCACCCGCGCCTACTCAGTCCGCTTCGGAAGGCCAGGCAACGTCCTCTCCGTCGGCCGCGTCCAGACCCCGACTCTGAAGTTGCTGGTTGATCGGGAGCGGGAGATCGAGGACTTCAAACCAGAGAAATTCTGGACGGTATACGCTCGTTTCGCCCGCGAAGAGAATACCTACGACGGCGTCTGGTTCAGGAAAAAAGAGAACCGCCTGAAGGAAAAAGAGGCGGCCGAAGCGATAGCGGAGAAGGTGCGCGGCGGCACGGGCACGGTCACGAAGGCGCAGAAGAAGAACGCCTCGGAGAAACCGCCGCTACTCTACGACCTGACGGAACTTCAGCGCAACGCCAACGCCAGATACGGCTTCACGGCGGATCGCACGCTCAAAGCCGCCCAGGCGCTTTACGAGGAGCGCAAACTCATCACCTATCCCCGAACGTCCAGCCGCTATCTCTCGAAAGACATGGTCGGCGGTTTGAAGAAACGTGTCGAGGCGGCGGGCGCGCTCCCCGAGCTTGCGCCGTTCGGGGAGAAGCTGCTCGAAGCTGGCAAACTCCCCATAAGCAGGCGCATAGTGGACGATGCGAAGGTCACGGATCATCACGCCATCATCCCGACCAACAAGAAATCGTCCGGCAACCTGCCGCCGGACGAAGAGAAGGTCTACGATCTCGTGTCGCGGCGGTTCCTTGCCGTGTTCTTCCCTGATGCCCGCTTCGAGAACACGACGGTGGTGACCGAGGTTCGAGACGAGACTTTCCTGAGCCGGGGCAGGGTCGTTCTGGATGCGGGATGGCGGGCGCTGTACCCGGACGGGGTCGGTGGCCGGAGGGAGAAGGAGCCGCCGGTGTTGCCGCCCATCGAGGTCGGGCAGGAGTGGGCGGTGGCGAAGGTCGCTGTCAAGGAGGGGGAGACCAAGCCGCCGCCGCGCTACTCGGAGTCCGCGCTGCTCGGGGCGATGGAGACGGCCGGGAAGTTCGTGGAGGACGAGGAATTGCGGCAGGCCATGAAGGACTCGGGGCTGGGGACGCCTGCCACGCGGGCGGCGACGATAGAACGTTTGATCTCGGTCGGATATCTGGAGCGGGAGAAGAAGATTCTGGTGCCGACAGAGAAAGGGCGGGCTTTGATCCAGCTTCTCGGCGACAGCCGCATCTCCTCCCCCGAACTCACGGCCCGCTGGGAGGAACGCCTGGCGAAGATGGAGCACGGCTCCGAGACCCGCTCCGATTTCATGTCCGACATCGGAGATTTTGTCCGCAAGCTGGTCGATGAGGCCCGCTCCAAAGAAGGCGAGCGGGTCGCAGCCCCCGCAAAGCGCAATGGCAAGCGCGGCGCAAAATCCCGGCGCGCGAACGGTTCCGGTGGCGCATCTGTAGACAAACCCTCCGGCGAGTCGCTCGGAGATTGCCCGAAATGCGGCTCGCCCGTGGTGGGGACGCAGAAGGCTTTCGGGTGCTCGGCGTGGAGGGAGAGCGGGTGCAAGTTCGCCATCTGGAAGACTGTCTCGGGCAAGCGTGTGAGCGAGGCCCAGGCGAAGCAGCTTCTGGCGAAGGGAAGAACCGGCCAGTTGAAGGGTTTCAAGAGCAAAGCGGGCAAACCTTTCTCCGCCGCGCTGATGCTAGATGGGGAGTACAGGGTGCGGCTGGAGTTCGATAACGAACCGTAGATTGTGGACTCTTGTCCGGTTTCTGGATGAGGGAATTATTTTTCCGCGCTTTCATGCGCTAAACTCTTCCGACGTATGAGAGTGATCGTCATCGGGGCCGGCCTTGCCGGCCTCACCTGTGCAAAAGTATTGGCTGAGCGTGGGAACGACGTTTCCGTGTTCGAGGCGTCAGACGGCGTCGGGGGCAGGGTGCGCACTGACGAGCGGGATGGGTTCTTGCTCGACAGGGGTTTCCAGGTGTACTTCACGGCATATCCGGCCGCCAGGCGGCATCTGGATCACGCGTCGCTAGACCTTCGGGCCTTCGATCCCGGCGCGGTGGTGCACCGCGGCCGTGAGCGGAGCGTGCTCTCCGACCCGAGGCGGGATCCCGGTTCGCTCGCGGCCTCGCTCTTCTCGGACGCTGCCACCACGGGGGACAAACTCCGCACCCTCAGGCTCGTTGCGGACGCGAAGCGGGACGGCACAGAGTCCGCTGGCGAGTTTGCAGGGGATGACTACGCGGACGTTAGCAGCCTGGAGTATTTGAGAGGATTCGGGTTCTCGGAGAGGATACTCGACCGCTTCTTCAGGCCGTTCTACGGCGGCATCTTCCTCGACCGCGAGCTGGGAACATCATCCCGCGTGTTGCGATTCACCTTCAGGATGCTCTCCGGCGGCGATACTGTGGTACCGGCGCAGGGGATCGGTGAGATCCCGAAGCAACTCGCGTCCCGCTTGCCCGAAGACGCCATCTGCCTGAATAGCCCGGTCGAGGAGTTGCTCCGGGATGGGGAGCGGGTAACGGGCGCGCGGGCCGCCGGAACGGAGCACGAGGCTGACGCCGTGGTTCTCGCGGCCGACGCCCTGGCCGCGAACCGGCTCGCCGGTGTACCGGCGCCAGAAGAATCGGTCGGGCAAACCTGCCTGTACTACGCATCAGGCGGGCTCGGGACAGGCAAGAAGATACTGCTCAACGGCGACGAGAGAGGATTCCTCAACAACGTGGTGGAGATCAGCAACATCTCCGAAAGCTACGCCCCACCTGGCGAGAGCCTGGTGTGCGCAGTCGCGCTCGGCGTGATGGATGCGCCGGACGAGAGCCTGTTCCGGCGCGGCATCAAGGACATAACGCGCTGGTACCCGGATGCGGATCTCAGACCGCTCGCCGCCTACCGCATCCAGTTCGCCCAGTTCGCCCAGCCGCCCGGCGTACACGGTGGGCTCCCGCGGAACCGGACCTCCACGCCTGGGCTCGTGCTGGCGGGCGAGTACACGGAGGATTCATCTATAAACGGCGCGATGCTCTCGGGGGAACGCGCGGCTGTGGAGGTGCTCCGGTGAGCAGCCCCCCCGCAAACGGTGTACCTGCCCTCAAGATAGACGATCTCAGGAAGACGTACTCCAATGGAGTCTCGGCGCTCGACGGGGTTTCCCTGGAGGTCGAGGCCGGGAAGTTCGTCGGGCTGCTCGGGCCGAACGGGGCTGGCAAGACTACGCTCATAAACAGCGTTGTAAGCCTGGCGCGGCCTGATTCAGGGACCGTCGAGGTTTATGGGAAGGACGCCTTCAGGGAGTTTCGGGAGGCTCGGCGCATGATCGGGGTTTCTCCGCAGGAGATCAACCTCGACAAGTTCCTCACGGTTCGTGAAGTCTTGATCTTCCACGCCGGATACTACGGCGTCCCGAAGAACAAGGCGAAGGTACGGGCCGAAGAGCTGATGGCGCGTTTCGAACTCACGGAGAAGCGGGACCAGCGGACCAACACGCTCTCCGGCGGCATGAAGCGGCGGGTAATGTTTGCCCGCGCCCTCATGCACGACCCGGCTGTGCTCTTTCTTGACGAGCCGACGGCCGGTGTGGACGTGGAGTTGCGCTACAGCCTGTGGGGCTTCGTCAGGGAGCTGAACCGGGGCGGCATGACTATTTTGCTGACCACGCATTATCTCGAAGAAGCCGAGGCGCTGTGTGATGAGATCGCGCTGATAGACGGGGGCAGGATCGTGGATCAGGGTAGTAGCGATGAATTGAAGGAGCGATACGGGGCGGGCAACGTCGAGGAGGTATACATGAAGGTGATCGGGCATGCTGCTCACTGACAGGACCTTCCGAACCCTCCTCTCGCGCGAGATACTGCGCTTCACCCGCGTCTGGATGCAGACCATCGTTCCACAGATACTGACGTCCCTCCTCTACCTGGTCGTGTTCGGCATCGCGCTCGGCACGCGCATCAAGGAGATAGAAGGCATCCCATACCTTGAGTATATTCTGCCAGGCATAGCCCTTATGAGCCTGGTCACCAACTCGCAGATGAACTCCTCGTGGTCGGTCTTCGACGCCAAGCGCGAGCGCTACATAGATGAGGTGCTCATCAGCCCGATGAGCGATTTGCAGATCGCGCTGGCCTACTCCCTCGGTGGGACGCTCAGGGGCGTGGTGATGGGGACCTGTACTTTCCTGGTTGGCATCCCGTTCGTCGGTATCCGCGTCGAGAGCCCGCTGCTGCTCATCTTGATTGGGATTCTCGCGGCATTCGCGTTCTCTTCAATCGGCACGATGGTCGGGGCGCTCGCCACCCGGATAGAACACATATCCTTCCTGACCAGCGTCGTGATACAACCGCTGACGTTCCTCGGCGGCGTCTTCTATTCCGTCGGGATGCTGCCCCACATACTGAAACTGGCGACCTTCTTCAACCCCATCTTCTACACAGTGGACGCAGCCCGTTACGCCACGCTGGGCATCTCCGACCTCAACCCGTACCCGACGCTAGGGATGGTCTTTCTGATCGCCGTCCTGGCTTTCTGCGGCGCCTGGTTTGCGATAAGCCGTGGCCCAAACCTCCGATACTAAGTCCGGCGCCTGGACCTTCGTACTTGTAGTTTTCGTATTTTCGCGCCTGCTGTTCCTGACGGCGGGGGCCCTGGCCGCGAATTTTCTGCCTGGCGCTGAGCCGGCGGGAGACCCACTGGAACCGCCTGGCATCCTGAACTACTGGGCGCATTGGGACGGGGCGTGGTACGCGCAGATCTCCACCGAGGGTTATGGTGCGCGGCCCCCCGCCTCGACTGCTTTCTTCCCGCTGTATCCGCTGCTCGTGCGGCTCGGGACGAACATCGGGGGCGGGCCTGCGGTGTGGGGGGTGGCGATCTCACTCGCGGCCACCTTCTTCGCGTTGTATTTCGTCTACCGCATCGCGGAGAAGCTCTTCGATGTCCGGGCCGCCCGCGCCGCCACGCTGGCGCTCGCGTTCTTCCCTACTACTTTCTTTATGAACGCTGTGTACACGGAGGCGCTGTTTCTGGCACTCACGGCTGGTTCGATCTGGGCTGCTTACGTGAGGCGTGACCTTTTGCTGGCCGGGGTTCTCGGCGCGCTCGCCGCAGCGACCCGCAACCTCGGCATTCTCCTCCTGATACCGCTCTGCCTGGAGTGGGTGCGGCACCGGCGGGAGTTCGGGGCGCGGGGGATTCTGGGGCTGGCTATTGTCCCTCTGGGGCTTGCCGCGTATGCGGCGTTTCTGTGGGCGCGATTCGGGGACCCGCTCGTGTTCGTGCGCCAGCAGGGAGAGTACTGGGGCCGCGAGCTTACCAGCCCCATCACGACGGCGAGGGACGCATGGCAGGCTGGCTGGGATGGCGTAAAGTACCTGCTCGACCCGGCAACGCTGTTCCTGAGCCCTGACGCGAGCCCGGCGCTCGAAGCATCCAACGTGCTGAACATTGGGTTCCTGATCCTCTTCCTCGCGGTCATGGCCGTTGGCATCTTCAAACTCCCACCGGGGCTCTCGCTCTTCTCCATGATCCTCGTTCTCTTGCCCGTCCTCACGCCAAGTTCGGTGTTTCCGCTTATGAGCCAGCCGCGCTTCGTGCTGGGAGCTTTCCCTGTGTTTCTGGTACTCGGATACCTGCTCTCGCGTAGCCGGGTTGCGCTTGTAACATGGCTCGTCGTGAGCGTCGGCCTCGGTCTTGCCCTTGCCGTAATGTTCGCGACCTGGCGGTGGGTGGCATAGGCGTGATCCCGCGCGGCGTCTCCAACCTCGAAGGATTGCCGGAGCATCGTGGGGTGTTGGAACGTGCCGTTGCCCATTTCCAAGACGATGACCGGGTGGTTGCCTTGATCCTGGGCGGATCGCTCGCGCGTGGCGCCCCGGATTTTTACTCTGACGTGGACCTATACATCGTCGCGCGGGATGATGACTTCGACGCCGTGTTCGCGGAACGGGATACTGCTGCGGAGGCAGCGGGAAACCCTCTCTTCCGTTTCGTCGTGAACCCTGTTCCCGGAGGCTCTACGGATCAAATCGCCGTCTACCGGGGACCGGTCAAGCTCGATCTCATGTACTATCGGGAATCCGACCTCTCGTCCGGTTGGAAGTGGGGCGGATGCTCTGTACTAAAGGACACTTCTGGCGCAGGTATAGTGGTGTCCCGATCCGCCGGCCTGGCTCATCCCCCGCCGCCCCCGGAGGCGCTACGAGATCTCGACCAGAGATTCTGGACGTGGTGCTGGTACGTGTTCGGCAAGATCGTGCGCGGCGAGCTGTGGGAAGCGCTGGACGGAATACACAATATCCGCAGCTCGGCCCTGCTGCCGCTGCTCGCGTGGAGAGACGGACTTCCCCACGAAGGCCACCGGCGCCTGGAATACAAGCTCAACCCGGAGACCGCGTCCCGACTGGCGAGCACCATTCCCGAGCTCCGGGCCGATGCCCTGTACGAGGCGTTGTGGACGGCGGTGGGCCTGCACCGTGACCTGCGGACGGAAGTCTTCGACCGTTACGGGTGTGCGTTTGACCCGGCTCCGGGGGAGATCATCCGGTGCGAGATAAATCGTCGCTGGACGGACCGGCTCTCGTAGCCGTTACCTGCGTCGCGCTTCGATCAGGAGCAGCGAGATCAGGGCGACCTCGATCACCTTGTCTACGTACCCGACGGTGGTGCGCTCCCCGATAGCCACCCAGAGAAAAAGCGTGAGCGATGCGAACCCGATCAGGGCCAAACGCACGATGTCTCTGTGTTCGCCGAGCCTCGGCAAAGGCAGATACAAAGCACCGAGCAGCCCGAGATATCCGAGGCCGTTGAGGATGAATATTGGGTCTGGGAAATTGAGTTGCAGGTGGATGATCGCCGTGGCAATGGTGAGCAGCGCGACGCCGAAAGCCAGCGCTGTGTCCGTATCGGTGCGTGAGGCTGCCATGGTCTTTGTCCTCCTGACTACGTGGCCTGCTGTGGCTTCACGGGTATTCGTGACACGCGTCGGTAAAGAGGATGCCGATCCGGCACGGAGCCACTATGATCCCGCATCACCGTTCCCGTAACGATTCGATCATGCGCCGTGCCTCCTCCAGTACCACCGGTCCCACGCGGGCCACGTCTTCCGCGTGGATTGGCGTGCCGAACTCGACGCGTGTCGTGACGTTGCGGAGGGCGGGCAGGAGCATCTGGAAAGTTGCGGCGAGCCATTCCTGATCGCTGCGCCCTCGCCGAATGCGGATCAAGGGGTTCCGAAGGGCGGCGGGGGAAAGAACCCCGCTCACGACCGCCGGAACCACCGTGAGATCCGGCGCCAGCCTGGCGAAGAGGTCAACGCTACCTGACCATTGCCCAAGCGCCTCGGCAGCCCCAGGAAGCACCGCTGGGTCTGGTTCGATGCGGCCACCGGGAAACGTCAGCACGGCGCCGCCTGACTTGAGATGCCTGGCTGCCGACCTGAGCGCCGCCGAACGGCCCGACCGAGCTTCTGTCACGGTGATGAGTCGTCTGGCTGTGTTCGGAAGCGCGTCGAGAAACGGCCTCCCTGCTGCGATTACCCGGAGATCATCCCTCGGCACTGCCGAGAAAAGCGCCACGGCGTCCGCCAGACCCGGATGGTTGGAGACTATGAGTACCGAACCCACGCGCGGCACGCCCGCCGCGCCCACGACCTCCACGCGCCGGGCCATTCGCTGCATGGCCCAGGTTCCACCAGCGCCCAGTCCGGCCTGGCCCACTATCTCGTCGTACGTGGCTATCTGTTTCGCGAGCCACCGGGCGGGCTGGTGCGAGATCCTCTCCAGCGCCGCCCTTCCTACCCGGATATTTCCAAGGCCGAAGGCTGAGATAAGGTCTTCCGAACAGACCCGTGTGAGCGTTTCCACCTGCTCCGAGGATTCCGTCACGTCCTGCGGAACGGCGCGCGTGGGAGATAGTTGGGAGACGTTATCCACGGGGAGACCTCGATCCGCTGCCCTCACACCAGTATGCCACTGGCCGGACATCCTTCCATCCCACGAACGGACTGAATTTCGTCAATCCGGGTGATTGGGGTTTTGGATCCCTGGATGCGCGCATACCGTACCCTACGCACCGTTTTCTGGTGTGGTTTGCGTCGGCCTGCCCCTGGCTACGCCGGGGCGTCGCGGTGGCGCAGGATCTCGACCGCCGAGCCGGCCAGAACTGTATCTTCCAGCCTGACGTGCGGTTTGGCCACCCGCACCCGCACGGACCTGACGGGTGGGTGTTCTTCGAGGATTTCGCTGGCTATCCTCTCGGCAATGGTCTCTGTGAGGTTCACTGGTTCGCCCTCCACGATCTCACGCGCCCGCCTGTGGACCTCGCTGTAATCCACTGTCTTCTCCAGGTCGTCGGAGAGACCGGCCGGGCGCAGGTCGAGATGCAATTCCACGTCAACGACGAAGGGCTGCCCCAATTCGCGTTCGGCGGACAGCGTACCGTGCCGCCCGTGGAAGACCATGCCATGCAGCAGAATGCGATCCTCGTTCTCCGAGTTTTGGTTCATAAGGCGTAGTATAGGGGCGAGTAATCGATATTGTGCAGCCCTGAGCCGGAAGATGCTAACCTTCCGTCATGGATATTCAGAGAGGAAGCCATAGTTCGTCCTGCTACGACAGTTAGCTACGCCCAGACGCTTGACGGCCGCCTGGCCACCGTGGGCGGGAGTTCGCGTTGGATCAGCTGCCCCGATTCTCTCCGTTTCGCCCACGCCCTGCGTGCCGAACACGACGCCGTAGTTGTTGGTGCAGGGACCGCCTGCGCCGACGATCCACACCTCACGGTTCGCCACGTCTCCGGCAGCGACCCGCTGCGCGTAGTGGTGGACAGCACCCTGCGTACTCCCCTCTCGGCCGCCGTGCTATCGAATGGGGCCGCGAAGGGTACGGTTCTCGCCGTCACGGCGCGCGCACCCGAAGATCGCCGCGAGAAAGCCACCTCACTCGGGGCCACGATCCTTCTGCTGCCCGAAGACTCAGCAGGCCGGGTGGACCTGGACGTTCTGATGAGGGAGCTGTACGGGCTCGGCGTCCGCTCCATAATGGTCGAAGGCGGGGCCGCACTCATCACCGCGCTCCTCTGCGGCCGACTCGTGGACCGGCTCGCCGTCTGCGTCGCGCCCAAGATACTCGGCAGCGGCATAGAGGCCGTCGGTGACCTTGGCATCCGGGATCTCACAGACTCCCTGACCCTCTCCGACACCACGGTGACGGCCTACGGCACGGACACGGTCTTCGACAGCCGCGTCGTATATCCGAATGGCGCCTGAACCCATCCACGGTGATGTCGAAGGCCGTGCCCTGTGGTTCGCCGCGCCGCGAATGGCGGAGTTGCGGCTTGAGATCATCGCTCCGCCGGAGCCTGGCGAGGTCCGCGTCCGAACCATCGCCTCCGCGATAAGCCACGGCACGGAGATGCTCGTCTACAGGGGCGAGGTCTCCCCGGATACTACGCTAGATCTGCCAACCCTGGTCGGCGGATACGACTTCCCCATAAAGTTCGGCTACGCCGCCGTCGGCCGCGTGCTGGATGCCGGGGTGGACGTCGGGGCATTCGTACCCGGCGACCTCGTCTTCGTACACCACCCGCACCAGAGCGTCTTCAAAGTTCCGGCGCAGATGCCCGTGCGTCTCCCTGACAGCCTGAATCCAACCACGGGCCTCTTCGCCGCCAACCTGGAGACGGCAGTGAACATCGTCCACGATGCGAACATACGCCTTGGTGAGACGGCGATCATCTTCGGGCAGGGTGTGGTCGGCCTGCTGGTGTCGCAGCTCCTCAAGCTAGCTGGTGCGGGCCGGGTTCTTGCCGTCGAGCCTGTGGAAGCGCGCCGGAGGCTGTCGCTGGAGGTTGGCGTGGACGATGTGTTGGATCCAGGCGAAGACCTGGTTGGGCGCATCTTCGAGGCTACGGAAGGGCGCGGCGCTGACGTGACGGTCGAGGTGAGCGGCTCGCCCGCGGCGCTGCGGAGCGCCGTGGACGCCACGATGGAAGAAGGAACGGTAGTCGTCGCCTCGTGGTACGGGACCAAACCCGTGGCGCTCGACCTGGGCGGACGTTTCCATCGGGGCAGGCTGCGGCTGCGTTCCTCGCAGGTTGGTCGTGTACCGCCGGAGCTAACGCCGCGCTGGGATCTCGCCAGGCGCACGCGTACTGTCCTCGACCTGCTCCCCAGGCTGCGCCCGGAACGGCTAGTGTCCCACCGTTTCCCGTTCGAGGAAGCGGCAGCGGCCTACCGGCTGGTGGACGAGCGTCCTGGGGAGACGGTGCAGGTGGTGTTGGATCACGGCGAAGGAGGCTGAATTGTACGAAGTCTACGTGGCGGCGAGTTTCGAGGCTGCCCATCGCCTGGTCGGGGACTTCGGGCCGGCGACGCGGACCCACGGTCACACCTACCGGATGGAGGTCATCGTTCGCGGCGAAAACCTCAAGGATGACGGGACCCTGATGGATATCGGGGAGCTTCGGGAAGCCGTGGACGGGCTCGCCGCCTCCCTCCATTTTCGCGACCTCGACGAGGTGCCCGGCCTCGCCGGCACGAACACCACCGCCGAGAACGTGGCGAAATTCTGCTGGGAAATGATTGCGCCGGGTCTGCAAAACCGGGATCTCACCTCCCTCACGGTACGCATCTGGGAGTCGCAAGATGTGTACGCAGCCCGCGAAGATCCACTCGACTGAGGGACGTTGCGCGTAGCATTCGTCACCGTCGGGGACACGAAACGCCGGACAGGCGGATATCTCTATCACGCGGAGGTATTTGCTCGGCTGAGGCGGATGGGCGTCGAGGTCCAGGAGATCATCTCTTGCGGAGCTTTACCGGAAGAGCAGAAACAGGCGGCGAAGATTCTCGGAGACCTCCTCGATCCCCTGGATTTCGACGTGATCGTCGTTGACGCCCTAGCCAGGATCGTCTGCGCCCCGCACCTCGAACGCTGGCGTGAGGTACGCTCCGTGGTGGCGATGGTCCACGAGCTGCCTGGTGTCGCTGACCCTGCTGCGGAGGATCTTGAAAAGGAATTCGAGAAACCATTACTTCGCTCGGACCTCCTCGTTTGCGTGAGCGGGCACGGGAGATCCATCCTCGAAGGACGGGGCGTTCCCGCTGGTCGCGTCCGTGTCGTGCCGCCGGGCTTCGACCGTCTGGCGCTGGCCGAGGCCCGTCCGCTGGTTCGTGGAGATGGCAGGATACGTGTTCTTTGCGTCGCGCAGTGGATCCCACGCAAAGGCATTCTGGATCTCGTCCTGGCATGGACGGCGCGCGAAAGACCCGATGCCATTCTCGAGTTGATCGGGGAGACGAACGCCGACCCCGCATACACGGCCTCCGTCCGCGATGCCATCTCCGCCACAACCGATTCTTCCATCGCCGTGCATGGTCCCGTGGACGACGCGGCGCTCGCGGAAGCCTACGCCGCTGCAGATCTCTTCGCGTTGCCGTCTCGCTACGAGGGCTACGGCATAGTCTTCGCTGAGGCGCTCGCCCACGGGCTGCCGATCATCGCCTGCGACGCGGGACCCGTCCCCGAACTGGTCGGCGATGATGGCGCGCTATTGGTTCCGACCGGGGACGTGGAAGCGCTCTCGGAAGTTCTGGATCTCCTCCTGCACGATGCCTCCATACGAAGCCGAATGTCCGCAGCCGCCATCGAGCGGGCCAGGGAACTCCCCCGTTGGGACGACACGGCCGCCGGATTCCTGGACGTATTGCGGGAGGCATGCGAATACACGAGCGACAGGAACCTCCGCGAACAGAACCGGCTCTCCTGGAACGCTGTCGCCATCGCGCACGACAGCCATCGCGGAGACCTCGCTGGTTTCCTGCGCGATGGTGGAAGTACCCTGTTCCCGGAAGAACGCGGGCTGCTTGGAGATGTCAGGGGCAAGAAACTACTTCATCTCCAGTGCAACTCGGGCGGCGATTCCCTGAGCCTGGCCCGGCTCGGGGCAGATGTCACCGGCGTGGACATCAGCGACGCCGCGATCTCCACCGCCCGCGAACTCTCCGGCAAAGCCGGAATCCCCGCCGCCTTCGAGCGTGCCGACCTCTACGACTGGCTGGACGAAGCCGCCCAGAGTGGCCGTCGCTTCGACGCTATCTTCGCCTCGTACGGTGTCATCTGTTGGCTCCCCGACCTCGAAGCATGGGCCGAGGGTATCTCCGATGTGCTCGAACCCGGCGGATGTTTCGTTCTCGTTGACTTCCATCCGGCGGCTGACATGTTCGACGAGAAGTTCAGGCTCGTGCGCGGCTACCCGTCTGGCGGAGAGAAGCTGCCGCTCGAAGAGGGTGTCGGCGATTACGTCGGAGAGTCCGGGGGCGGCCTCACGCCCGCGAGTCCATCAGAAGGTGTGCGGGATTTCGAGAACCCGGAACCGGCCCACCTCTTCCGGTGGGGGCTCGGGGAGGTCGTCACGGCGCTCGCTGGGGCGAGGATGCGGATAACCGCCCTGGAAGAGTACCCGTACTCCAACGGCGAGCGTCACTTCGCCGGGATGCGCGAGTTACCAGGACGCCGCATGTCCCCGCCGGAAGGCATGCCCGCCCCGCCCCTCATGTACGGAATACGAGCGGAGAAGGTTTGACGGTTCGTGCCGGTGGATTATCGTCGCTAGAATTCCTCGACCACGTCGAAGAACTCCAGGCGATCCGTGGTAATCCCCACGGGACCGCCCGGCGGTGTTTGATCCCCGAGCGCCATCATGCTCTCCTTCGACTCCCAGACGATTACGGAGATCATCCTCCCCGTCTCGAAGTCCTGGGCGTGGTAGCCGCCGACGAAGCCTGGTTGTCCCTTGATCCACTCGCGAAAGCCCCTGGCTTCATCTGAGGCTACGCTGCCCGGCGTTTGCTCGTGCAGGGCCACCCGGCAGATCATCGCACCGCCTCCGGGATGAGGCCGAGCCAGTGTTCGACCACCGCCGCGTGGTTGAAATATTCCGGCGCCACAGACTCATCAATGGCGCTGGGGTCATGATCGTTCCAGACCTCTTCTATCATTCGCCGGACCATGATCTTGTTCTCTTCCGCTGACACTTTTCCTCCTTCTCGCGATGTGAGAACAGTGTACATGCCGGATGGGGTCTGGCGTATCCCTCAAATGTACTATTTCGGGCAAATAATGACGGGAAGCGGCATGAGTTGTCCGGATCTCAGGGCGAGAAGAAGAACGCCAGGGCGGTTATGACGTAGACGCCGGTGAGCATGGCGCCTTCGAGCCAGTTGGATTTACCGTCCAGGGCTGCGAAGCCCGTCACTATTATCGCCGCAGCCAGGGCGCCGAGTTCGAGCGGGGAGAAGACCAGCCGCAGGGGATGGCCGAGGAGGGGGCCGAGGAAGACCAGGATCGGGGTGACGAGGAGGGCTACCTGGATGGATGAGCCGAGCGATATCGCCATCGAGAAGTCCATGTTGTTCTTGTAGGCGATCTGGACGCCGACGACGTGCTCGGCGATGTTGCCGACGATGGGGACTACTATCACGCCGACGAACAACTCCGAGATCCCATACTCCTCAGTCAGCGGCTCTATGGCCCCGACGAACGCTTCCGAGACGAAGGCCACGGCAGCCGTTGCGACGAGCAGCATTACGAGCGAGGCGATCTTACCGAACGGCGCGTGCCCCTCGCCGGTCGCCACGCCCCCTTCTGGGCTGCGCAGGTAGTAGACGAGGTAGAGGAGGTAGAGGACGAACATCACGGCGGCTACCTCGATGCTCAGGGTAGTTGGGCTCGGGGAGGGGGAGGTCGCGGCGAAGATGGTTGGTAGGGAGAGGGCTGCGGCCACGACGGCCAGCATGGAGGCGTTGATGCCAGCTATCTCAGCCGAGAAGCTCTGGATGCCGTTCTTGAGGCCGCCGATGAGCAGGCTCGCCCCTAGAACGAGCAGGACGTTGCCTATGATGGAGCCGATGATCGAAGCCTTCACCACCGTCGTCAGGCCAGCCGAGAGCGCAAAGATGGTGATAATGAGTTCCGCCGCGTTCCCGAACGTGGCGTTGAGGACGCCCCCGATGCGTGGCCCTGCGTGATGCCCGAGGGACTCGGTCGCCTGACCGAGAACCCAGGCAAGCCCGACGAGGGCGAGGGCCGAGACCGTGAACAGGACCAGCGTTGGGCCGTGCAGAAGCTCCGTCACGACTACCCCGATGGTCAGGATCACGGTGGCACCGTAGGCTATTCGGGATAGCATCCAATTCCCTCCGTTTGGTAAAGCACGAGGATTATCTTATAAGATAGAAATACTGGACGCAGTGCTTCCTGACCTATGGAGAGACCTTTGATCGACTACCACCTGCACGTCGTTGCCCACGCGGATCGGCCGATGACCGTGGATAACATAATGGCTTACCTGGATACGGCCCGCGAACGGGGTCTCCGCCAGATGGGCATAACCGAGCACGACCGCTACCTGGACGACGTGGACCTGGCAGCCTTTCAGGAAGCCCGCGAGAAGTGTCAGGACGTTGAGCTTCGCCTCGGCATCGAGATAGATTTCATCCCAGGCAACGAAGAGGAGATGGACCGCGTGGCTACCGCGCTCCCATATGACTACGTGATCGGGAGCGTCCACCGCGTCGGCGGCGAGGAAGTGGATCGCGCCACGGACCTGTCCGTATATGAGAAATACGAGCCATACGAACTCTATGAGGCGTACTACGAGAACGTGAGGAAGGCCGCGCTCTCCGGCCGCTTCGAGGTGCTCGGGCATCCAGACCTCATCAAGATCTTCAAACGCTACCCAGACAAGGACATCACCCCGATACTCGAAGAAACCGCAGACGCCATAGCCGAGTCCGGCATCGTTGCCGACGTGAACGCGGCGGGGCTGAGGAAACCCGTCGGGGAGGTCTATCCTTCGCGGCATTTCCTTGAGATGCTCCACCGCAGGGACGTGCCGATCATCCTCTCCTCAGACGCCCACGCTCCTAACGAGGTGGCCGCTGGCTACAACACGAGTGTTCCCCTCGTCCACGATGTTGGATACCGTGAGGTGGCGACCTTCGAGAACCGCGAGCGCGGCAGCCTCCCGCTATGACCGGAGAGCTTTTCCTCGAAGACGCGTACCTTCGGGAGTTCGAGGCCCGCGTCGTGAAGCTCGATGGACGGGAGATAGTACTCGACCGAACCGTGTTCTATCCTGGAGGCGGTGGACAGCCTTCCGACAGGGGGACGCTCGGGGTGGGGCCTGTTCACGCGAGGGTCGTGGACGTGAGGCGGGAGGGGAGTAGGATCCTGCACGTGCTCGATATCGCCATCCCGGATACCGTGCGGGATCTGCGCGGGGAGATCGACTGGGAGCGGCGTCACGCTCACATGCGCTTTCACACGGCGCTGCACGTGCTTTCCGGTGTGATTTGGAAGTCCTTCGGGGCGAAAGTTACTGGCGGCCAGATGCGCGCCGACCGCGCCAGGATGGACTTCTCTTTCCCCGGCGAGTGGACGGCGGACGTTGTCGCCGAGATAGAGCGCCTGACGAACGAGGCTCTCGCGGAGGAGCGGCCCGTGAAAGTCTACGAACTCCCGCGCGAGGAGGCGCTTAAGAATCCGGCTCTCATCCGCACCCAGATCAACCTCGTCCCCGAGCGGGTGAAGACAATCCGTATAGTCGAGATTGATGGCCTCGACACCCAGGCTGACGGTGGAACCCACGTGGCGAACACGGAAGAGGTGGGGGAGATTGAGATCACAGGCCACAAAAGCAAGGGCCGCCAGAACAAGCGCATGGAGTTCGTGCTGGCATGAGAAAGATGGGGACCTTCGGGATCTTGCTGGCGATGCTCGTGTTCGTGATCTCCGGTTGCGGAGGGGCCGGCGGCCCAGGTTCGTCTTCGGGTGACGATCCAGTCAAAGATCAGGGCGCTTCCGGGACCGCAGAGGCCCGTTCCCAGGGGCTTCGCAAGGTGACCATCGCCGCATCCGGCGGGGAGAAGGTGAAATTACGGGTGGAGATCGCTGACTCCCCGGCAGAGCAGCAGCGCGGCCTGATGGACCGCACGGCGCTTGGCAAGAACAGGGGAATGCTCTTCGTTTTCGAAGGGGAGCAGACGCTCTCGTTCTGGATGAAGAACACCCTGATTCCGCTCTCCATCGCCTACATAGACTCGGAGGGAAGGATCGTGGACCTCCAGGAGATGAAGGCCCTGGACGACGAGCCTCCCCACTACGTCTCGGCCGAGCCCGCGAAGTACGCCCTGGAAGCCAACAAGGGCTTCTTCGAGGATCACGGGGTCGAGGTTGGCGACACGGCGAAGCTGCCGGGGTAGCCTCCCCTCTGCCGGGGTAGCTTCCCCTAATCTCTACGTTACCGGCTGAGTCTTCTGTAGACCCTCGACCGTGAGGGTCGCTGCGGGAACGCAACCACGCACGAACCCGAAGAACGGCCCGAAGTCCCGCGTTGCGGGAAAGCCTGTTATGAACAGGCCAGGCAGGCTGGTCTGGAAATTCTCGTCCAGGGCGGGGAAGCCGTCGTTGAGATCCATGCTGTCCACGACGCCTGCGAGGTAGGGAACCTTCTTCATGTCCGGCTTGTAGCCTGTTGCGAGCACTATGTGGTCAACAACGAAGTCTTCGCCTGTGGAGAGGTGGACGCGGATCTCCCCGTTCTCCTCATCGCACTCATCTACCGAGGCGTTCGGGTGGCGGCGAACCGGAGGGCTGGTGAGCCTCGGGGTGAGCCAGGGTTCCAGCTTGAGACGACCTTCAGCCCAGAAGCGTCCAGCGACTGCCTTCTGCTCCTCCGGGGGCAGGTTGCGGAACCAGCCTGGTATCTCGACCGTGAGGTCCATCAGGGGGTCCACGAAGCTCCAGTCGGCGGGGGGGGAGAAGTCAGGCGGGTCGTGGCGGTGGACTACGTGGACCTCTGCCGCCTCCCCATCGGCGAGAAGGGCTGCCCACTCGAAGGCGCTCTGGCGGCCGCCCACTATCAGGACGCGCTTCCCATGCAGGTCGTCGAATTGTACAAGGTCGCAGGTGTGCGTCCATTTGTCGGGGGAGAGCGAGCCCTCTATCCAGTCCGGTATCACCCCGAAGTGTGAGATGCCGGGCGCCGCGACCACCATGTCGGCTGTCACCTTGCGTCCGCTCTGTAGCGTAGCCTCGAAACGGTCGTCTGGTTTGGTGAGGTTCTCCACGAGGTCCGTATCAACCTCCACACCAGCCATCTCGCGGAACTAGTCTGCGTACTCCAGGAAGAGTGAGATCGGGATCGGGGAAACGTCAGAAGGGTCCACGCCGCGCTCCGCGAGGAAGGCCATCATCGTGTGCTCCCGGGCAACGTCCATGTGCCAGTCCGGGCCTGAGCGCAACATCATCTTCTGGGGCATGTTCTCGCGCCAGAAGCTCATCGGGTGTCCGAGCACCAGCGTCTCCATTCCCTGGCGCTGCGCGCAGGCCGCGGTGGACAGCCCGTATGGACCGGCCCCGATCACCAGCAACTGCGTGTGCCCGTTCTCCGCCACCGATGTCCTCCCTTTTCGTTGGTTCTGTCTTGCCACGCTTCGGGCCGGATGCTATCCGTTTCCCCCGTCTTTCGCGATTCGCATAACAGTTTATACAGCCGGAAAGGTCAGGCGCATCCCCAAACGGGTGAAAATCCATGAGGTTTTCTTCATCCGGCCCCAGGCTAACGCGCCGGACGCCAGTGAACAGGCTATTCGGGAGGATCTCCGGCGAGCGTGCGCGCCACGGCGAAGGGGTCTGAGGCAACCACCGAGGCCGCGTATAGCTCCATCGCCCCAATGTCCGAGGTGCGATTGGCCGGGTCTCCCCGGTCCACGATGTACACCACCGTCGGAAAGCCGGACCATTCATCATCGGCTTCCGTGAGCGGCGGCATGTGGAATGCGACGTTGAAGGCCCGCGCGCCAAGCGTGTGGACGTATGCCCGCAGAAGCTCCCCGACCGTGCGGTGGAGCGCTTCGTCGCCTGGGCTTTCCCCGATCACCACCAGCTCCTTCTCCTTCAAAGGGGAGAGGCTCGCAA
>JAABUS010001684.1_pt1 | contig 46595 bp, 30 predicted proteins | sample 5560161 | NCBI WGS metagenome assembly JAABUS01 (sample SAMN10711885, study PRJNA513376) | rock metagenome | isolation source: Antarctica rocks | place: Antarctica: Victoria Land, Trio Nunatak nord | collected 2016-01-04 | reverse complement strand
GAGTGGGATGGGGGTGGCGGGGTTGGGGAAGTGGTGTAGGGAGATTTAGGGGGGGATGTCTGGACTGGTTTAGTGATTGAGTTAGGTGTAATAGCAGAGAGAGGTGTGTGACTAGATGTTGTAATTCAATTCAGTCAATGAAATGTTTCGGTGTGCTGTGGAGGTAGCGAGCCACTTCGCTGTGTCTGAGTGATGCCTTGTAGATAAGGAGGATGGAGCAGACATCATGTATAATATATACACCCGACCTCTTAAGTCTCGAAAAAGTCATACCCAACTGGTCGACGAATAGTTGATCCAATTGCTTGATGTGTCATTCGCAGCTAAAAAGAACACAGCCGGAGAAAGCCGTCGCTGCGCATATGCTCGAAGAATCTTATTCTAGACTGCTTAACGTGTCTTTCTGTCCATACGAATCGGTTCGAGCTCGAAATGAGTACGAGATGAAGAGCACATCTACATATTGCTGCTCCTTTTGCGGGACAAGATAGCCGTCATGTCACTCCACGCCAATCAATACACCTCTGAACTTGACTCGGATACTGTACATAATGGACCTACTCCGCCTTCTTTAAGTTAAGTTGCGAAACTTGACATGCATGGCTTTTGACGAGCTCTCTACCAAAAACGTACGGAAGGGTCACATTTTTACAAGGCAACATTTGAATATGTCGTGAAGCTAGTGCGTGCATCGCCAAGGCTGTTTGCATGATTTCCATGGCTTCGCTGAGGTTACTTTGGGCATACGGAGGCTAGCATAGGCACAACAGGGCTGTAGTGCGGAGCATTCTTGATGACATTGGACGAAGGATTCCTGCATGAGCTGCTCGAACTCGAACTACCAAATCCTTCTGTGCACTGATGAGGATTATTTGCCATACCAATTGACCTTATCAATATCCGTGCCGACGAGAGTGTTGTTTGACACGCTAATCAACCTCACCGATGTCCGAACGGACGCCTCGCGTCCTTCTGTGCCTTCTTCTTGGCAATCTCCTTCTCGGTCGGGGCCGGTCGATGAAGCTCCGCCGCAAAATCCGCCATCAGTGCTTGTGTTTCTCCGCAATCGGCGAAATGGACGAGTATCTCGTCTTCTGTGTACAGTCTGCCCTTTGCTATCATAGCCTTGCACGTTGGCACTCCCTCCGTGTGCCGTGGCCTCCACATCCAAGGATCAAAGTCATGAGGAATGTCAACTCCATTTGGTAGCGAAAGCTGACAGGCCAGGCAACAGTGCTCCGCCATTGTGCAGCCTCTGCAGCGGTATGCTGGTATTGACTGTTGTGTCTTGGGATCCAGGCTAGGCAGTTGGATCACTGCTAGATCGAATCGCCGAGGAGTCTCGCTGTCGAATCCGATGGATGGTTTGGGAGCTTGGCCAAGTGCTATGCCAGTCTTCTTTGCTTCAGCTCGACTAACTAGAAACACTTCTCTGAATTGGCTGGTTTGGAGAGGAAGAGTCCGGGAATATATACCCTGTGAGTCGGGTGAACCGTACAAGGATTCATAGTCTGGTAGGACGAAGTAGTCGATGTCCTTCGGAGGGCACACAATCTTAGGCAAGGACTCGATAGCCTTCTCGTCTTTAATAGCAAATTCGGTAATTGCTCTTTCCAGAGGCATGGGCTGAAGCTCAGGATCGTATTGAGCGCAACGACGGCAACAGCGCTGGAGGTCTAGAAGGTTGACATAGCCACCGAAGCGGTCACAGATCGCACATCGAGATTCGGTCAGTAAGTCGTGGATGCGAGAGATCGAGAAATTTGACTGTAAGCCTATTCGATAGAGTGCTGTCACAACCGAGGGAGCATGGGTGATGACGTCCATGTGTTTTGGAAATCGAAGCACCACTAAAAAGTCAGCGTAGTCAGCGTATTTGTTCCAATGAGTCCTCTACGCATGACACTCACACGAACGAGCATGGCAATTCACAGACATGAGGCTCCCAAGGTCTGGTAGAGAAAGTTCGGATAGGATCATCTGGATGATCTCTAACGGCCGTTCTAAGGCACCGAGATCAGGTCCACCAGCAACTTTCTCAGCCACATGCTCGAGCACATTGGTCGATCTTGGGTGGGATTGCGCGTTGATAAGACCGGCTTCGAAATTCGTGTCTGGTCCAGCGGTCAGGTATTGTAGCATCGCGGCTTGTGGTAGACCTCCAGTGACGTCGAGTGCGTTGGCAGCTTCGTGAGCAGATTTTCTATGCTGCCAACAGAATGGAGGTATTTGACGCAACGTTCGAGTGCAGCGGTGGCGTTCACCCCCAACAGATTGGGTGAACTCTCTGCATTGTTGACTCGACATGGCTGAGCTTGTTGACGCCGACTCGAAGATTTCGAGGAACTGGAGCAAACCACTAGGCAAAATCGGTGGAGTAACTGTGGTAGAGCGGAGCTCCTCACTCGGTGTTGTTTTAGGAAATGTAGAAGGTTGAATGTGTTTTGGAACTTCACTTCTCGATATCAAGCCCCACTTGATCATACGCATTTCGGCTTGCAGGGCTAAGAGTACCTCTAATCCCGCTCCAAGTCATAACAAAGCGGTCCGACACTTTTGAAGATATGAGCGAAGAACATCTGAAACTACGGAGGCTTTACGCAAATTTCTAGACATTCCAGGCTCATCGCTGAGCGAAATTGCCAGGTTTCCTCAGAAGATCGATGCACAGAGGCATTTCGAAGGCCAGCAATTTCTTGTCATCGACAGATCTGCGGCTCATCACACCGTCCGAAAACAAGTATGACTGCTTATTAATTCTGGAAACGGGGCATCATTGTGTTGATGTTGAAGGAATCTGCTGCTCCTTGGACCTTTGTTTGACCGCCTTGCCTGCATCAACACTTCTGACAGCGAAAACTTCGTACGCTCAAAATGCTCAACAAAACCAATGCTCTCAATCGAGATCGCTGTTTAGGTACGTTATGTGCTCACTGTAGACAGTTGTCTCTTTGCAAGGCCTTCCTCCAATTTCCTACCCCTGGATTCTCTGATTGTTCCAGCGAAGTACTCTGGCACTATCATCCTTGAATGGAACAAGAGTAAAAAGCCTCAGCTTCTTGACAGTTTCCACCGAATTAACGCCATGGTCAGACTTCATGGGTGCGAGTATCCATAGCCTTCTGATCGTAGCGCAAGAAGAACTGGCCAATATGGCTAGCATTGTATAGGCCACTACCGCTTTCGGGACATTAATACGACCGTTTCTGCTAATGGCCTTGCCAGCAGATCCCATGTCGAAAACCGCGTACCCAGATGTTGAAGCATCTTGGGGGCTTTTAGGCGAGAAAAGTATGGGCACCTCGCCCTCGAGCGGAAAAACAAACAATACGTAGAAAAAATACTGCAACACTGCTCGCTTCTGCTCAGTCGTAAATTTAAGAAGAGTCGATAATTCTGATGGATATGCAGCCCGAAGAAGTCGAGCGACAATCGGCTGAAGGTCGAAGCCACCTTCAGAATCATCTAGTTGAATTTGCATCGCGGAAGCCAGCGAGGAACTGAAGGTCATGGTGTTCACGATCCAGTGAAGTCCGCAGTGCAATGAGAAAACTATGATTTGGGAACGCAAAAGCCACCTTTCCTGGAAGTCTTCGGTGTCTTTGTCGAAGCCCATCCAGAAGCCTCTGTTGGCTGTAGGGTATCTTGATGTGCAATCTTCGAGAAAATCTGCAGCTAAGGTGATAGAGTTGCTGGGGGGTGCGTAGAGGACAATTGCTTTGAAAACCAAGAAATCCAGAGCGATGTGTGCACAATCAATCGACTCGATGCTCAATGGTTCGGACATGTTCGAAGAGCTTGTTACCGCTACATCGTCGTTGTCGTCTTCAGGCCAATGCAGCCATAATGCTGTGCTGGACGTCGAGTCTGGTTCCAAGCCATCACCAGCACCTCCTAGAACCGTTCCATTTACACTAGTCTGGAGACTTGTTTCCACCTTTGAAGTACGTCTGAAGACCCACAACATTCATAGCATTGCTAATCTTGTCGATTTGGAAGATAGATTCGAGCCGTGATATATTGTAGAACACTGCCATGAAAGACCTCGTTGTCCGATTATCAGTCATCAAAGATGTTCGCGATGGATGTCAAAGCTGAGTGAGATCGAGGTCATCGCCCCAGAAAGGTCGGATTGTCTGATCGAAGTTGGAAAGGTATGCCATTATAGATCGTGAGCTGGCCAGGTTTGATGGTAATGATCCCGCTCTCCGTTGGTATTAGGAACACATGCCGGACGCCCAATTGAAGCTCCTGGGAACACCAAGCTCTGGTGAACCAGCGAGCAGACAAGATAACAATTAGTATCATCGACAACCGACGAAGCTTTTCCTCTGATAGGAACCCATCATGACTGCCCTCGTAGAACCTGTTAGCGAGAACTTCCTGAAGTAAGATACCTTGCTCGTCCGACAAACTGAAGACCTCCAGGGCTATAAATACCTCACGAGCACTTCTATAAATTGCATCCATGGCAGCAATTGCGTGCCTCTTCTCCACTATATCATTCTGGTCAATACAGCAGGCATCAATCCACAAGCCCTCTCCTTGCGACTTTCTCTGGTTTAGCGATTCACGAAGCGTCACCGAACATAGTGGCTAACTGTCAAGTTGGCGACATCTTTCCATAGGCGTCCAGTCGTCACTATGCCAGCAACAGCTGAGAGCTATGAAGGATTGAAAATGGTGCTGCGACTGTTTTTCCAGTTGCCTCAGTCCCTCAGACCTGCCGAGCCACCGCTAAGCCCCTTCGGGTTAGCTCCCGTTCACTAAGCCCCTTCGGGTTAGAAATACTGACTTCGCAGCTAAACGGCGGCAGGTCTAAGCGTAAAACCCTATATTTTTATTAAGTTCGTATTATTTTCGCGGGCCGTTTATATAAATTTTTCCGTTAATTTTTTTTTTTATTAATAATTAACTTTACGACGCGATCGTTATTTAATTATTTTAAAATAAGATTTAAATTAATCGCGCGTTAATACTTTTATATATACTCTTTCGAATATAATTATCTATAATATTATTTATTATATATATAACGAAATAAATATAAGTTATCTAAAAATCCTTAATTATAACTTAAGTTTCGATTATTACCGTAACGATAATTATTTATTATTAATTTTTATTCTTTATTATTAGTAGGTCCCCTTCGTTATAAAATTCTCTACGAAATATATTTAAAGTTAAAACTAATATTTATTATAATAATATTATATATAATAGGCGATTTCGCGTCTACGCCTATTATAATAAAGATAAATAATTTATATAAAACTTTAGATCGAGAGTATATAAAAGGCGCTGCGATATATTACTTCGGAATCGAGTTTAAAGAGAAATAATATAATATTTTAAATATATTATTAAACTAAAAAACGGATTTAATTTTAATTACGAAAACTAGATATAATAAAAATATCGTTTTTTAAATTTTATTATTAATATTTTTATTTATTAAAATAGTATTAATTATTATATTTTTAAATACTTTATTAGAAGAGTAATATAAGAAATTAAATCGTATATTTAATTACCGACCCTTCGTTTTAAACGGCGATAATAATAAACCCGTTAATATTATAATAATACACTCCGGTTACTTTACCTACGGTATAATAATTAAATATAATTTATAAATAAATAATTAATAATAATAATCTTTACGAGTCTTAAGATTACTAGTTCGAGTAATTTTAATATTAACGTACTACGGTATATTAACTTTACGTTACGGTTATATTTATTAATAATCGACGAGCTTTATTTAATAACCGAGTAAAAAGAATTTCGATTTATATATTTTAATCTAGGTATTCTTTAAAAATAATTATTATTTAATATCCCTCTTTTAAGAGTTTTTATAACGCTCGACGTCGAAATATTTAAGATTATATAAAAGCGATATACTTTCTCGGAAGATATTATTATTATAAAGACTCCGTTTAATTAATTAAAAATATATATTTAAATTAATACTACCTATAATTCTATTAACGGTATATTTAATTTATAATATATTTTACCGTCGTAGATTACTACCGCCTAGGATATTCCGAAGACGATTATTTTTATAAATTCTATAATCTAGGTTAAAGATATATATTAATTAATACGCGTATAAATAAAACGATTATCGTATCCGATCGAGGGTACGAAATTAATCGTATCTTTTTTCGCGGCGATAACTACTCGAGATAAATAAGATATCGCGATATATTTCGGTTTATTATCTACCTAAAGTTTATTTCTACGTATTATCGTTATAATCGATACTTATAAACTAGGGGTTAATAATTTAAATATAAAGAGAGTTATTTAATAATTACTCCCTTCGTTTATTTAAAAAGTATATTAACGTATAAATCGCGCGATATATTATAATCGGGGGTAGGTATATTTTATTTTATTATATCTACTTTAATATATAGGCCCTAGAAGCGATATATCTCTAACGGAGCCGGCTTCGCTCGATAATATAATAATAAAATCTTTATCGGGGCCGAGAAGAGCTCGTATAAATTATATAAATATTAATTAACGAGCTCGAATAATATTTAATTTATATAATCTCTTTAATATACTTAAGAGTAATTATATTCGCGATATCGACCTCGCCTTTTTTAATAATACGGAATATAATATATCGAATTATATAAAGTTATTCTCTTATTACTCGGTTTATAATCTAGAATTATAAATATTTATTGTTATTTACGCGGAGTTAAATAAATCGGTAGATAAGAATTTATTTAAATATTTATAATATATATCTAAACTTCGAGTTTAACGATATTAAAAATTAAATAAGAAATTCGTCGATTTATATTAATATTTCTCTACGTTTTTAATAATATTTAATAAAATCTTAAGAGATTTAACGACGTAGGTAGAAAGTATTCGCGATAAATAAATTATATATTAATAAATTAATAACGCGTAGTCTAGCCTCTATTTATATTATATTAAAATATTAAATATTTTAAAATAAAGACGATAAAAAGAGTTAAATTAAAATAAAATATTCGATATATAAATAATATATAACGATATTAAAAGAAAGTGGCGGCTAGATCCGTTATTTAATAAAGAGTAAATTAAATTTAAAGAGCGAAGAGATAACTAGTTAATTAAGGTAAAATATAAATTAATAATTAAAAAAGCGCGTATTAAGAGTAAAATTATAACTAATAAAGTAAAAGTTAAACGATTAAATATATTTATTATAAAGAGTAAATCTCGTATTAAAATTAACGCGGCGGAGAGTTAATTTAATAAATTTTAGAATACGGAGCCGAAGATAACCTAATATAAAGTTAATAAATATTATATTATTAAAAAATAATATAATAATAAAAGTTACGCCTCGTAGTCTAATCTTTATAATAAGGCGAGTAAATTAAAGGGGGAATTAACGATATTATAATAATTATACTAATTATTATAAAAGGTATTAGTAAATAAACTAGTAAAATTAACCCCCTTTCGATCTCGTTAATATAAATAACGCCCTACGCGATTTTAAAACTAGTTAATAAACCCGCGCCGTATGGATTTATTACTAGGTTAATTAAATACTATAATATTTAAAAACTTTAAAATAGAAATTAAAATTATAAAACTTTTTAATATAAAATTAAATTTAATCTTTAGCCTAACCGTTAAAGTATCTTTATACTCGTTGTCCGTTAATAATATATACTCCTAGGTATACCGCTCGTTATATTTTAATATATTCCTATTTAATCGCTTAAGTCCGGTATCGAAAAAGTTAATAATTAAATTTAAAAAGAATTTATCCTATTCGGTATAACGAATAAATAACTTATAAACGAGATTAAGGGTTATACTCTAAATATCCTCGGCGGCGTTTTTAACTAAATATATAACCGAGGAGGGTTTTTTAAATATAAACTTTATTATCCTCTTTAACTCTAGAAAATATAAATTATTAAGAGTTTAATTCTTAAATAATATATTATTATATTTAGAATAATAAGACCGGTCGTATTAAAATACTTTAAGATTATTATTAAATAATTTAAAAAGGTAGTCGAGCTCGAAATTTATATCTATTATTCCCCGTAAATTTATAAAATTATTCGTTAATATATACTTTTATAACCTTATTATTACTACCGGTAAATCTACTATATAAAGTATATAAAATAAGATTTATATATATTTTAGGGTACCGGTAGTATCGGCCTAAAAAAGAATCGTAATATAGTATAAAGCGTAGCGGAGTAGATTAATATTAATATATTTAATAATATATCGTAGGGTTAAATAGATTTCGACGTATATATAGAAATTTTAATAATTTTAAAATTATTAATCGCGAGTAAATAAAGGTTAGGTATATATAGTTTTAGAAATCTTTTTTAATATACGAGGCTAGATATTAATATTTAAAGTACTTTACGCCGCGAGTTAAAATACAATATCCTCTATATATTAAGAATTTATAGATTACTACTTTAGGATTCTAATTTATATTCTTATTATACTATAATACTTAAGGCCGCTAGCGTAGAGCTAGCGGTTTAATAATAATATAAAAAACGTAAAATAATTACGGGGTTTATTATTAAATAGTTTTTAAATCCTAGATTTAATAATAGAATTAATCTCTAAGAATTCTAATAAAACGGGGGAATACTAACTCGATATAAAATTATTAAAAGTTAGAACCCCGCGATATTAAGGCTAGAACCCCGTATCGATAAATAATAATATTATAACAATAACGGGGCGTAGGTATATATAATATATTAACGCCTTTAACGGGGCGTAAATATATATAATATATTATTATTTTATAATTATTTTCTCTTTTAGGCCCTAGTTCTTAGGTATTTAAATACTTTAATTAAAAAATATTTATTAAAAAACCTTTAAACTCTTAAAGAGAAATAAGAGAAAAGAGTTATTTAGTATAATAATATTATTGTAGCGGTAACCTAAATATAAAACTACGTACTTAATTTTATAATATATATAATACTAGTTACGGAATAATATTTAATTAAATAATCGAAGTTTATTAAAAAATCTTTAACCCTATAAGGGAATAAGGAAAAAGAGTCTTTTTATTTATACTATCGGTCCTATAATACTATATAGTACTAGTTACGGAGCGACACGAAACTAGTCCTATAGTATTATTAAATAATACTAGTAATGGAAGGGTAATACTATTATATTATTTTTATTATATAATAATACTAGTAGTAAACGAATAATATATTTATAAAACTATCCCTATAGCGCTAATATATAATAATAATAACTAAATAAATAATATTTCTTTCGTCTCTATAGTACTATTATATATAATAATAACGGAGCGAAATAGTATATATTATCGTTCCTATAACGCTTAAAGTACTTATAGCGAATATAATATATTAAATTATTCCTATAGTACTTATAGTATTAGTAGCGAAATAACGATAGCTATCTTTACTATATACTTTTATTATATTATAAAAACACTAGTAGTAAAGTATTATATATAATCGGTATAACCCTAATATTATACCGAGAGATTAGTAATAATATAACTACTATAATAATAGTTATATTTATTAATAAAAGCGAGGTAGCGGAGCGGAGGCGCGTATCGACGTATAGTAACGATAAAGTATTTAGCGCGACGGTTTATTATTAAAGTAAACTCGCTCGCCTATTTATTTTCTCTCTTCGTAACTCCTCTAGTCTTTCTCGTATATTATTACTCTAGCTTTATAATAGTATTTTAATATTATAATTAATATATAAATAATACTCTCGTTATATATAGTTTTCTTCTAACTTTATAAATAATATTTATTTACCGATAATATTAGTTTATTTATACTAATTTATTTTAGATATAAATATATTAATAAATATAACTAGTCCGCTATTAACGCGACTACGTAATATTAATTATAGTAGTAGTTTATTATACTTCGTCGCTCCTTTACCGGGTCTACTTCTATAATTTTAATAATAATTATATTCGAGGTACGTCCCCTCTTTATACGCTCTATTATATTAATCGCTACGGAATCGACTATTACGTAAAAGTAAATTATAACTATAAACTCTAAGACGGTATATATTAATAATAATAAATTCTTAAACCTTTCCGAAGGAAGGTAAAGAGATTTATATATCGGTATACCCGTATCGGTAATAAAACTCTTAAAGAAAAACGTAAATATAAATTAATAAATAAAGAAATTACCTAGTAACGTAAAGTATATAATAAAACGATAGTAACTAGTAGGTAAACTCTTATTATAATTATTAATTTATAAAATTAATTAACGGCGGCGAATTAACGTATTAAGAAATTAAAGGCGATGAATAAAGTTCTCGAAAAAAAAGCCGAGAGTTTCCGTTAATATAAACGGGACCTAGAGAGTCCCAAGGAAGATAACGTCCTTAAGGACGAGACTAGGAAGACTTTATTTTCTTCTAATAATTCCGATAATAACTAAATCTTTCGTATAATATAATAACGATAGCGAATTCTTTTTTTCTTAAATCGGCGCTAGTTAAACTTACCTAGATATACTATTTAATAATATATTCTAGGCGTTTATATAGATTATATTTAAAATAAAAGTATTTTTATAAATACGATATCTTATCGCTATTATATATAAATAGTTTAATAGTAAATTAAATTTAGTTATATTTTAAAACCGTATAATAAGATTATAAATATAGAGGAGAATATCCGTTATATAAATATTAATATAAAAATAGTAATATTTACTTTTAATATCGGTTTCGTTTATTTCGCTTTATTATTTTATACGGTTAGGTAACCTCTTTAATTATATTTATATATTTATATTTACTACCCGCCTATTTAAAGACTTTAGTTAGTTTATTAATATTAATAAACTCTTCGTCTAATAATTATTAATTATATTCTTCGCCTTAATTAGTTTATTTAACTTTATACTAGATATTTTCTTTATTCTTAACTTTATTAATTACCTCTTCTACCTTTTATAACTTATTATTATTAATAAATTCGGGGGTTTATATAAAAGATTCCGTCGTATTAATATAATCGCGATAATAATATAACTTAAATAATAATATATAAAAGATATTATAAATTCTATACGTAGAAAGTAGTAGTAGGCGGTAAATTTATACTCTTATTTTATTAATAATCTTAAAGAGCCCTATAAACTTATAGGATAATTTCTTATTTAGGCGCTTTTACTTTAAGTTTTTAATTATTAATATAATTAAATCGCTAACTTTATAACTTTATAGTTTATACGTTTTATTATATTATTTAATTTAATACTCGATAGCGCTTTAAAGGCGCTCCGTAGCTTTATCCTTTAAAGTTTATAATTATCGTATTTTATTATTTATAACTAGTACTCTTCCTTCCTTAAAGTCGTCCTCGATCTCTTAACGGATTTTAGGATAGTAACCGTATATATAGAAAAACGACGTCGTTCCGACGACGGTACTTTAATTATTATTAATTAAGAATTCTATTATAAGTAGTAATCTAGCTTAATTAATTTATTTATTATTAATAAATATACGTAAATAATACTCTAGTACCTAATTTTAACGCTTTATCTACTTATTTATTTAAGAGTAAAAAATAGTACTTAAATATTATTTAATTTTCGAATAAAAATATATAATTAATTAGAAAGCGCTCGTAAAAATAAAACCTCTATCGTTAACGATACTATTAGGTATATTATAGTAGTAAATAATTTTAAAATAGAATATTTCCGCTAGCTAAGCGGTATCGATCTTAATAATTATAAATATATATTTAATTATTTTAATAAATCGATTTATAACGATAAAGATAATGTTATAAACTATATTTTTATATTTACTAGGCGGTAAGTTAGTTATAAAATTCATAGAAATTTCTTTCTTTTTATCAAATAGTAATAGGAAACGAATTTAATTTATTATACGGGCGATATCGCGGCGCCTTCGTCTATTAATATATATCGTAAGTTTTAATATAATCCGTAATTTACTTTAAACTACCCTCCTAGAAAAATTTTCGGGTAAATAATTTATACGACTTCGTAGCGCTAAAGTAACTTATTAAAGAATTATTATAATATTTTTTTATAAACTCTTCCTTTAAAGCTTTATCCCTTAATATATAAAGATAACCGTTATATTTTAATAGTCCCTCGGAGTCTATAACCTATACTTTATTCTTTATACGACGGCGGTCCTTTAACGTATTCGCTCTAGTTCGAAAAGAATTTACTTAATTATTATAGATTTATAATTCCCGAATTAACGTTTTAATAGGCCTTTTAAGATTATCGTATATAGTTTTAAATATTATTATAATATCCCGCTTTAGAATTATTATTCTTAACTTTATAATTTAAAAAGTAGGGGTTATAATTACTCTTATTTTCTTATCTTTTTCCGATAATTAACTACTAGTCTAAAGAGTAAGTTTATTCTAAAGTATTAATAATAATTTAATATTTAACGGCGATACTCTCTTATAATTAAAGCGCCGCGACGGTATATTAATAGGATTTAATTTCCTAACCCGATAAAAGATTTTAAAATTATAGGTAGTTAATTTAAATATTTAACGGGCCTATTTAGAGTTTAACTCCTTCTACTTTATAAAACCTTTTAAATTATTATAATTAATCTAGATTTTAATATAATAGGGGCTACCTTCTAAGTAGTATCGCTATTATTTTATTACCGCTACGATAACGAGTAATTCTTAATTATAAGTCTTATAGTTTTATTCCGGGGGATTTAATTTCCGTAACTAGAACGTTATAAAGTATTAATAATTATTCTTATCTTATTATAATAGTATAGAGTTAAGGCTAAAGTTAGAAGTATCCGTCTTTATATATAATTATTTAATTAAATTATAATAACGTAGAAAAGGCGCGTTTACGAATATATCTCGTAAAATTTAAAACGCTTTCGTAGCGCCGTCTATTTATTTAAATAAATTTATTTTTTTACCTACTTTACTACCCTTAAATAAATTAGTAAACGATATAGTTATATTAGAATAATTATAGATAAACCGCCTATAAAAGTTAACGAAATTTAAAAAGACTTATACCTCCCGATATATTTTCGGTTAAGATTATTCTTTAATAATTTTAATATATTCTAGGTTTATAACTACCTTATTAATAAATATAATAAAATTTAAAAACTCGACCGTTTCGGTATTAAATTAATATTTCTTAAGGTTAATAAATAACTAGAATTAATATAATTATTTAAATATTTATTTAATATACCGTTAATACTCCGTTAGATTAATACTATAATTTAAGATATTATCTAGATATACTACGTACGTTATATTTATTAAATTTATAAATATATAGTTAATATAAGTTTAAAACGTCGCCGGTATATTAACGAGCCTAAAAGGTATAATTAAGTATTCGAAGTAATTATAACGAGTTCGGAAAATAATTTTTTATTTATCGTCTTCCTTAATCCGGATCTTATAATAAATATCCTTTAAGTCTAATTTTATAAAGATTTTAAAACTATATAAACGATTTAATATCTCGGTGATTAAGAGTAATAAATATTAATTTTTTATAATTATTATATTTAAACCCCGATAATCTATATAAAGACGTAGCCTATTATTCTTTTTAAGTATAAAAAGAATAAATACTTTAATTAAAGATATTAAATAACGGATCTAGCCCTTATAAAATAAAGATTCTAAATAACGCCGTAACTCCGATAATTTAATTTAAGATAAGTTATAAAGAGGTTTATAAGGCGGTTCTTTATTAACTTTTATTTTAATAATATAATCCCTTTATTTAAAAATAAGTAAGGTACTCGCTTTCTCGTTAGAAAAAATATTATAAAACTTTATAAGTTCCCTAGGAACCTTTAAATTAAGAAGTTCTTTTTATTCGCCTCGCGCTACCGTAGTATATACGACCGCGAATATATTCGGTTTATTTTTAAGATTATTAATAAACTTAACCGGTTCCTTAATTTATAAATTATTAGAATTAATTTTAAACCGTTATTAATTCGCTTTAAAATCGATTAATATCTTTAATTAACGTAACCTAGGTATATCTAGAATAACGTTTAAACTTTTAAAATTTATAGTATAGAATAAAATACTATATTTACGCCCTTAACCTTAATTATCGATTATTTAATAATTTAATTAATACGCGCTATAATAATATATACTTTACCCGTTAATTATTTTAATTAATAGTAAAGTAGTATTATAAAATTCCAAAACGTTTTTAACGACGAACCGTTATAAAATTAAATTAATCTACGCTCTAGAGTTAATTAAAGTAATAAATTATTTAATTTTATCTTAAAGGGTAATTTAATCTTTAGAAAGAATAGAAGGGTATATCTCTATTAATCGTTTTTCTTACCCTTCTTCCGAGGCGTAAATTAGACTTAATCGTTTTTTACTAATACCGCGCCGATATATATAACTAGTTTATTTATATCGGGATATTTAGGCTTAATATAACCTTCTACTTTATAATAATAATAAATAATTTTATTGTACGAAGAATTAGTAGTATTAATTTTATATTTATTACTCTTCTCTTTTAAATACATTTATTTAATATTATCGCCGGTATTAAATTTAATAATTCGGTTTATTATAAATTTTCCTTTATTAAGATTCTTTAACTAGAAACCCGAATTAAAATTAAAACTATTTATTAATTATATATATTTTAGATTCTTTTTTTATATAATAACTTAGGTAAGAATTTCTTCCCTTTAAATAAATATATTATTAATATTAAGGATTTTATTTTTAAATTTAAGTTTAAATTTAATTAAGAAGAAATTTACTTTATATTCCTTTAAGAACGGGGGTAATTAAATCTTTATTTCTTTAAAATAAATCTTAAATAACGATACTTTTTAAGTAGATTATTATTTAATTTCCTCCTACTTCTCGTAAACGAGGAGACGGCGGTTAATTAAATCCGTTATTAAATTAAAAAAAAACTTCTTAAAAAAGCTAAACGTAATACTAGTTAAATTATATAAATTGTAATATTTATACTACTACGTTAAAGGGTTACCTTTTAACGAGTCTATATAATATATAATTTTTAAATAATCGGTAATAAAATACTTAAGATTAATTAAAAATTTAATATTTATATCGCGGAACTAGTGTAAATATTTACCTTCGCTCGTATTTTTATAAGAATATATTTTATTAAAGCGTAGTATTTTCGCCTTAATAAAGATATCTCTATTAAATATAGTTAAACTTATTATTATTTTACTAATAAGTATAATAATTAAAAAACCTCTACTATAAATAATAAATTTTATTAATACTCCGCTAGCGAGTATAAAAGTAGTAGAATTATATAACTTTTAATTTTAAATTTATAATACTTTTAATTCTTATTATTATTTAAGGCGATGATTTTCTTCTTTAATAATTTTAAATTATACGTTTAAAGTCTCTTCGGGGGTAGTAATACCTTCGAATTCGCTATTATCTTTATAACGGGGGTCGTCGGAGGGGGGTTAATTAATATTATTATTATTAAATTCTTCTAGACGTCCCGAGGTTAAACCCGATATTATAATAATAATAGGCTTTTTCTTTAAAAAGATTTAAAAAATTAAAACTATAATATTTAAAGCCGCTAGCGTAGAGCTAGTAATTTAATAATAATATAAAAGACGTAAAATAGTTACGGGGTTTATTATTAAATAGTTTTTAAATCCTAGATTTAATAATAAAATTAATCTCTAAGAATTTTAATAAAACGGGGGAATATTAACTCGATATAAAATTATTAAGAGTTAAAACCCCGCGATATTAAGGCTAGAACCCCGTATCGATAAATAATAATATTATAGAAGTAGCGGGGCGTAGGCGTATATAATATACTATTATTTTATATATACGTATTTAATAATTATAAATAATTAGATTCTTTAACGCCTAAAAGTCCGTTAATTAAATAACCCTAGAGCGATCCTAGCGATCGGCCGCGTATTATAACGTAGATAAATCTATAGAGTTACTAGGGCCTTAATAAATCTTATAAAATAATTATAGTATATTAAAGTGAAGGTACTAGAGATTTAAGCCTAGTAGTAACTAGTTAAAAATATTAAATAAAAGCTCGGAAATATCGCTACGTAAAGCCTTAATAAATTATATACGTAATTATATCTTAAGGTTACTATATATTAATTGAAAATTAATATTAAAAATAAGGCTCTTACCGTTTAATTTAAATTAATATTTAAATATATCCTCTAATATATAGATATTATTAACCGTCGTACTTTTATCTTTAAATACTAGTATTATCGGGAAGTATCTCGTTATTACCGGGTCTAATTTCTTTAGGACCGATATTACTCTTATTTATAAAAACTTTATATTACTTAAATAAAGTATATATACCGCCGAGATTACCGACTCGATATAATATAATTAAATCTAGAACTTTAGTTCGTTAATATACTTTTATTAATATTAAGACGTAAAGGGAAGAGTAATAAAATTAAAAATAAAAAACGTACTTTTATATTTATATTAATAAGTATTAATTAACGAGCGATTATCTCGGTTAATAATAATATAGTTATTAGGCGCTATATATCCTACCGAAGGGCCCCTTTATCGAAGAGGCGCCCTTTTAAAATTAACGTAGTAATAATTAATTAGAATTCTCGGTAGTCGTTTATTCTTTCTCTACGCCTTTCTTCTATATATTTAAAATTATCGTAAATTAAAATAATACTCGCGGCCTATTTTATTATTTAAACCCTTACTTCGGCGTTCTTTCTTAAAGTTATTATACGTCGTTATAGTATTAAATATGATATAATTAAACTAAATTAATATAAAGTATCGAGAACTCGTCGTCGTACCCTCCTTTAATATAAATAAAGTTTTAAAATCGTCTAAAAATTAATCGACCTATAAGGTCGTATTAAATAATAAAGTATTAATAATATAAAAACGGCGGGTTATTAAATAGTAGGATTTATTAATAATAACGATAAATTATTTAATTTATTCTCGTAGTAAACTCGGTAGAAGATATTAAGTTATTACGGGGCCAGCCGTAATATAACTAGAATAATATTTTTAAATAATTATAAGGTATTACCTTTAAGCCCTTTTATAAATAAATAAAAAATATTAAATATTTTATACTCTCTTAAGATTTTAATTTCTTATTAAAGTATATTAACGACTAGCTAGCCCTACCTCTTAACTAGCGAATCGCGCCGTTTAAATATTAATTACTTTTCGAATCGGGAATTATTAAGTAGCTCGTTATAAACGAAATCGAAAAATTACTTTTACATTAAACGGAAAGTATAAACTTTACGTAATTTATAAAGCGCTCTTAAAAATCTCTTTATATCTTATTATATATCGGTTATTATTATTAATATATTAATAATCTTTTCGCCCTCCGTCTATTATCGACGATATTTTTTATTACTTACTTCCGTCTTTTCTAATAAATTATTACTACTAGTAAAGATAAGGGTAAGGGCGGAGAGAGAATTTAAAAAGAAAGAGGTAAAAGTTAATTTATTTAAAACTATATAAGAGCGGAGATTTAAAGTAGAGGTACGACGCGCTCGCTTAAACGGGCGGTTTATAGTCTTTATATATAATAGAGATAAACGGGGAGGTGATATTAAGGGGCTAGATAATAAACTAGTAAATAATAATATAGTTTTTATATTAATATAATTTATAACACGGATTATTAATATTAACGATTAATATTAATAACTAGTATAGAATTATTATAAATGAAATTAAAATAATAGAGTTAGGCGAAACTACGCCGCGCGGTTTTACTTTATAATTAATAATATCCTATACTATTTATATAATTTAATACTAGCGCTCTTTAATTTTATTATCCGCTTATTAAAAAAAACTACTCTCGTTATAAAATCTCTTCTCCGTTTATTTTACTTTATTTTAAATAATTTTAAATAATTTTAATACCTTTAAATAATATCCTTAAATAACTTTTTATACGTATATTTAGTTAGTTTTTAATAATAAATTAATATAACCCTAGACGACTAGGTCCTTTTAAGTTACTTTATATATTAATATTTAATTAATAAGTAATATTAAAACGAGTTAAATACCGGCCGAAAATTAATAAAGAATTAAATTAAATTTATTCGGTAACCCCGATAGTATAAGATTTACCGCCGTTTATTTTAAATAAATAAAGGCGAGGTCCGATTATTTATCGGACTCTTTATTATTTAAAGTCTCGTTATTTTCCTTTACCCCTATAAATTATAAGAGGATAATTCTTCGGAGGGTAATATCTAGGCGGTTTAATATTAAATTATATAATATTTTAAGCCGAGTAATCTTTACGTCCCTACGCGTATATAATACTAGAACGAATTAATTATAATTAATTATATTTATTAACTCCTAGATTTTATTTATTTTATATATATAATTGTTTATTACCTTTCTCTACTCCTTTACTCTCTTTTATTATTCGGCTATATTCTTATAAAAACCTAAAATAATCTCCGTATAATTATTAATAATCTCGTCGTTAAGAGATACTAATCCCTATATAATATTAACTTTATATTTATAGACGAGATATTTAAATACATTTATATCGATATATTAAAAGAAGGTCGAGTCTTTAGGCCGAGTATATTTAATATAATAAGAATATAAAACTAGTCGGTAATTACGATTAAATTATAGGTATATATATAGAGCCTAGTATATCGGATCTTACTAGATAATTTATTATATTAATAAATAAAATATTATCCGTAGTTACTCTTTATTAAGTTATCCGTTCCGCTTTATTTAATAATAAAGATATATATCGAACTCCTTTATTATAATATTTTTAATTTTAATTTTAGAGTTACCCTTTAAATTTACCCCCGTTTATAATTAATTAAATATACTTTTAATAATAACGTTACTCGTCTCTTTTTAAATATCCTATACTTCTAGCCCTCCTATTTTACGAACGATAAACCGCGATATTTAATTAGTTAAAAATACTTTAATACTCGTTTTAATTATTCGGTATTTATAGACCCTATATTTATTATCGTCTATTTATAATCGGGTTATTATCCGTTATTAATTCTTAATAATTACGTTAATCTTAAAAGTATTTATATTACTTTAATAACGTTAGTATTTAATTAATCGTAAACGGATATTCTCTTCGTTTAATAATTTAGTTTATAAGCCGAAATATCTAGCTATAGTGTATAAGTATATATAATAAATATATCGTAAATCGGACCTAGTTTCTATAAATACTCGGAGGGTACCGATTTAACTAGTCTCGCTATTTATATTAATAGTTTTTAGATTTTTTCTTATTATTTATTTAAGGGAATTAACCGATAAGCCCGTATAATTATAACCGAAATATTTAACCCGATTATTTATTCTTTAATTCTTATCGCCGTTATCGTCGTCGTTATTATCGTCCTTATTAATATTACCGCTCGAAGATACTATATCTTTATTCTTCGAGGTATTATTTAAATCGCTATTATTAACCTTATATCGGTAAGTCCGGAAAAATAATTTTGTAAAATCGCTACTTAATCGGTGCAAAATGCGCATTTTACAGCCTTGGCAAATCTTAGTAAATCTTAGCGCCAAGATTTTTAAATTAGAGTTAAGGTCTGCGCGGGAGCGCTAAACTTAATCCTAAAAGTAACTTTATAGCCCTATAGGGCAACGCTAATAAAAATCTAATTAAAAATTCGGAATCTAGGCTAAAAATAGATTTAGTAAGATATTTATATTCCTATATAGGGGCCCTAGTCTAGATACTATAAAAAGTCAAAGTTCAAAAAAAAAAAAAAAAAAAGTTGCTAAATCGGTGCAATATCGCTACTTAATCGGTATATAATATACTTAAAATACAGGATATAAGCAGATACGCATTTCTAGTATTTTATATAATTTCGGTATAAAATACGTAAAAATCGGGGTTTCCGGATTTACCGATATATAATCTACCGACTCGGGTTTAATCTCCTTATTATTAACGACGCGACGGTTATATCTCCTATATTTTCCTCGTAATAAAGGTCCCTCGTTATTATCTATCCTTAGTCTTATTAAATACTTTTAATTAATTTTTAATTTTATTAATTATTTATCCGTTAAGCCCGATTTAATTAAAAGAGTATAAATATTAGTTTTATTTAAGTTATTTAATATCTACTAATCTTTCGGGATATTTTTACGCGTAGATCCTCGTTTATAATTATTCCGTTTTAAGTAGTTAACTATTAATTAAATAATTATAGAATAAACGTCGTTATAGATAAATTTTTTAGCGATTTAATTTATATAACCGAGGTGATTTTCCTTTATAATATCGAATTATTAATTTTATACTACGGTCCCCTATATATTTTATATACTTTTAATATATTTCTCCTTTCGTCTATGATTAATTATCGCCCGTTTTTGAATATCCTATAAAATCGTCGAGTCTAACGCTTTATACGCCTTTTATTTACTCGCGAATCTTATCGTCTAAAGTTTATTATTTATTAATATACCCTATACCTCGGTAATAATCTCGTTAACGATCTCCGTATTATTAACGAACTTTTTTAATATATCCTAGATTAGATTAATTTATACCCTTAATTCTCCGGCCTAATATATCGTTTTATTAATCTTTTAACGTATATTTATTAATAATCTATTCGTCGCTTTAATTATAAACGCGAGGATCGAGGCTTTAACGATTATTAAGGAAGGAGAATCTTTACGAGATATTAACGAGGATAATATAATAAATAGTTAAATAATAAGTCGATAAAAAGTAAAGGGAGGTAAAGAGCTTTAATAAATAAAAGTAATAAAGATTTAAATAAAATTAATAAATAAAGTAAATTATTATACTACCGACGATAATAATAATAGGGTTAATACGGTAAATACTAATAATAATATTAATAATAATAATCGTTAGTAAGCCTTACGTATTAAATCTTAATATATAATATTATTACTCTAGAAGATTATTTTAAAATTTGAATATTTTTAGTTAGGAGGTAAAGTTTAAATAAATATTTAATACTAATTAATATACGAAGTTATTTCTCTAGAAGATTATTTTAAAATTTAAATATCTTTAACTAGGAGGTAAAGTTTAAATAAATATTTAATATTAATTAATATACGAAGTTATTACTCTAGAAGATTATTTTAAAATTTAAATATTTTTAACTAGTAGGTGAAGCTTAAATAAGTATTTAATACTAGATAATAATATTCTAATCTAATCTCTTTATTTAATACTAGTAACGGCTGAATCTTAAACGTCTTTAAATTAAATAAAAATTTAAAATTTATTTTCGAATAATAAAAATTTACTTTTAAGTAATATAATTATTAATAATAATATTTAAGCGCCCCTAGCCCCGCCTAAAAGTCTTTAAACTTTAAAATTATTTCTTAAACTAATTTTTATTTTAATTTTTACTTCTTTTTTCTCCTCTTTAAATTAACTTTCTTAATCTCTTTATTTAATCTTTATACTTTAATATTAATTATAATAAAGAATAATAATATTTATAATTTAATATTAATTACGGAGATTAACGATCTCTTAAACGATATAATTTATTTTAACGATAATAATAACGAAGGGGATTTATTAAATAAACCGTCCTCTAATAATATAAATATAAGGATAATCTTAAGCGAGATATTTAAGAACGGAACCTTAATAAGTCCTACTCGTTAACCTCTACTATTTATTATATTAATATTATAACTAGAATTACTTTACGGAGGACTATAAATTAGCCTTCGAAGATAATAATATTAAACCGAAGTATAAAGGGCCTACCCCGAAGCTAGGTATAAAATATAAATTAAATAAAAATAATACGTTAATTTTAAAAGTTAAACCGGCGGTATTTAAAGCTTAAATAATTAAGAAAGAATAATTAACTCATAATAAAAAGGAGAAGGAAAAAATAAATAAAAGCGACGACGACGGTATATTAATCGATAACGACGATATATTAATCGATAACGACGCTATATTAATCGATAACGACGTTAACTATAATTATAAAAATATAAAGAATTAACCTAATAACGAGGAGACGCTTATTAAATATAAATAAAAAATACTTATTAAGTCTAGAAAGGATAAGGCTATAAGGTTTATTAAAAGAATATTTATAAAGTAGAGGAAAAAGAGAATAAACTTTAAAATTAAAAGAGACGAGGAGTCTAGTAAATTTATAAAAAAGAAGCGCGATATTAAAACTACTAAACCTCTAACCTAAGGAATAACGATATATAATATTATTTATTACGACCTTTATAACCTAGTTAGAAAGAATATTAATAAACCCGCCGAGCGCCGATATATAACCTTCGTAACTTATAATTACTTTACTTTATTTATAAATCTAGGAATTTTAAAAATTAACTAGATCCCTAAATTTAATATCCGTTTAAATAATTAGATTATTTTATTTATAATTAACTAGTACCCGGCTAAAATCTTTATAAATTAATTAAACGAATTCGATTTAGCCGGAATAATACGTAGTTTAAAATACTCTCTCGATTATACCATTAAATAATAAAAAACAATAAAGAATATAAATATTAACGGGAATATATTAATAACGGGGGAGGAGAGATAATATTATATATAAACGAAGAGTTTATATATATTAAATAGATAAGAGGCGTTTAATATTAACTTATACCTTAAACGTCTAGTTAAGGAGAAGATCCACTATTAAAAACTAGGATAAAAACGATTTTATAAAACGATCGTTTAATTTATACTTAAATACCCTAACGACCTAACTTTCCTAATTTTATTATTATATATTAAATTATTATTATTTATAAAGGGGGCCGCCTAGGAACCCTCTTTTTTAATCGCGAATAATATTATATAAACCGAGATTAATAAAGTAATAATAATAATTTAATAAAGTATTTTTAAATATAATTACGATAATCTTTAATAATGGTTAGAAAGTTAATAAATCCGCGCGGCGTAATTTTACCGCGTCGTTTATAATAGTTCTTTAGATAATAATATTAAACTTATAAATAATTATAATAAAACTGAAATTTCGAATTTATTACTAGAGTTTAAGATTATAAATATATTAACTTTATTTTCTATAATTACGAGTATATTAATATTAACGTCCTAGATTTCTAGATAATAATAATAATAAAAGTTTACGTATAATAACGATAAGATTATAATTATAATAATAATAAATCTAAAACCTTAATATTAAATAACTAAAGTTTTAATTTTAAATAATTAAATCTTTAAATTTAAATAATCTTAGGCTCGATTTTAAAGTATATTTATTATTAATTATTCTTAAGAGTTTAATATTAGAAGACTAGCCCCCCGTTTAAAACTTTTAAACTTTTAAAGTTATTTCCTAGACTAGAGTTTAGTTTTAATAAAATTTTAAATAATCTCTTTCGATTATTAATCCCCTTTTAATTATTAATCCCCTTTCGATTATTAATCCCCTTTCGATTATTAATTTATAATATCGGAATTATTATTTAAATCGTTAATACCCTCTCCTCCTAATACCTACTATAATATAACGTATATTATTATTATTTAAATCGTTAATACCCTCTCTTCCTAATATTTATTATAATATAATATATATATTAATTAATTTACCTTATACTTAAAACCTATCGGACTATTATTATATTATAATAATATTCGAAATACTTCTAAAAGAGACCTATAACTAGATCTACGGGTATTATTTTATTTACGCCGAAGAAATTATTCTTTATTTAATAAAGGACGAGAGGTTAATACTTAAAAAAAGTTTTTATAAATTAATAAAATATAGTATAAATAAAAATTATAATATCCCGATCGGAGACCCCGAAACGCTCGGGGGGGTTATTTATATAGCGGATTAATTTTATATTACCCTACTCGGCGTTAATAAAGTTATTTATAAAGATATAACGAGTATTCTTTTTAAATATAACGTCTAACGTTTAAATTATCCCGATTACTCGATTAATAACGAGTATAATAAAGATCCTAGATTTATAAATATATAGTTCTACTTTAATCATTATTTCCGTTATATTAAAATTTATTTATCGATAAATAATAGTCTTAATCGTCTTTTTATTATAATAAATACTCGAGCGGAGTAACGAAATATAGGATTCGACGTAGGAGATAGAGTTTACGGAGCCTTAATAACGAATTTAATAAACTCTTTTAAATAAAAGAACGAGTGTTTAATATAAATAACTTAATTATAATCTCTAACTTTTAACGTAGAGAATTTATTTTATTTAAATAATTATTATCGTAGGGAGGCTTTATATAATTTATATTATTATATAATTTAAAAGGGCCCTTAATATAGAAAGGAGCTCGATCCGGCGAAACTTTATAACTATATTAAAATTAATAATATAATTCTTAATAATAAGAATATATTAAATATTAAAGTAAAATCTAAAACGGATATAAAAATAATCGGCCTCGATATAAATTAAAATAAACTAATAAAAAGGGAAAAGGGAGAAGACGAAATAACGGATAATAACGAGGATAATAAAGACGCGATCTTTATAAAGTTTTAGGGTTTAAACGCGTCGTATTTTATTAAAGGGGCTAGGTAAAGAATAATCTTTAATCTTTAATAATAAATATATACTCTTTAATATTTAATAAATAACGATAATTAATTAATTAATAAATACTTTTAGTAGGATTTTTATTACGCCGGTATTATAATTTTATAAATAATAATAAAAAAACCTATAAATAATCGTTTATAATTTAAATTCTATTAATATTAAAGTAATTATTAACTATAATATTTCTATACGCGGTTATATTAATACGTAATAAATTTAGATTTTATTATTAAGATTACGGTATTAATTTAAAAGTAGAATAGTACGGGTATTTTAATAATCGATAGTTAAAATAAGGCGAACTAGACGTAATATTCGGATTTTACGCTCAGACGTGCTACCTAGAGGTTCCGTAGTAAGCAGAAGGCGCTAACCCGAAGGGGCTTAGCGAGCGGAAGCTAACCCGAAGGGACTTAGCGGAGCTTGGCACATCTGAGGGACTGAGGTAATTTTTCCAGTCGCCTCCCCAGACTGCTGACTAATCTTAAAGGTGCTTTGGTTTGGGCTGTATACTTGAGGCTAGATTCTTTCGCTCCTGGCAGATTGAAGTGTTCTAAACGAGCCCCAAGTGTTTCCCTTTCGGCCATGCTATGCCGTGAGGAATTGATGGCGTCTTGGAGGAGATAGCGTTTGTCCTTCTCAGAGAGTGAAACCACTGAGCCTTCAATACATCGTCTTGAGTTTCCGTATTGACGGACATCGTAGGGGCTCTTGCTACTGTCAATCAAGGGAAAAACATTTCTATCATGATAGATGAATGTGTCGACAGGTATCTATTGGTGAAGGGCCGTTGCAATGACGGCCGTCCCGAGCTAGCTTCAGTCAAGTAATAATACTAGCATGGCTAATGATTATCACCTATCGCAAAAGGCTTGCACGTTAAAGATTCAAGATTTGCGATGGCACGCGGAGCAAATCTGGTGAACCTTGATGTTGGGCCTACCTGACTATACCTGAGTCACAAAGTGGAGATTCGTATGAGCTGAACAGTTTGCCCTAACTATGAGCCACGGAGTACAACGACCAGGCTTGCTTTGAAGGTAAGGCTCTCGACGGCGAGTCAAGTAATTTAAAGACTCTTGCACGAGCTTGTCAGGCACCGAGGGCGCTAATTGAATTAGCGTTTTGCTGGTCGGCGGAATCGGCCCTCGGCTAAAATGAGATATCTTGATGCCAATGCTTCCACCTTCCTAAAAGACTCTCATGTTGTCATGGAATGAAGTCCGACAACGACCTTCCATATTGATAACCACCGTAGACGACTTGCCTCTCAAGGTACCTTATATATGCGACCGGTATCATCCACATCTTATCGCTTATAACATGTACTTGCCTTGTTGGGGATCAGGGAATTATGCATTCCTGACGCATCATGCGGGGCTTTTCGCAGTCCTCACAGTTAATTTCGTTTCTTGGTATCTATAAGTATGTATCTTCTCAATTTTCTGATGGATTCATGTCGGTCCCTGCAGTTAGCCATGTCTATTTGCACGTTAACCTTACTTCTTGCGGGCGTTGGTACTACTCTCGCGCAATTTGTGTCTCCTCCTACCGACTTGATTAATGCGACCGGATATGCGGGGTACCAAGTCCGCTACAAAGAAGTTCCGAAGGGAATCTGTGAGCTCAGTGACGCCAAATCTTATTCGGGCTACGTAGATGTTTCCAGCGACCAGGTATTGAGATCGAATTCGCAAAGAGTAGTAGATCTGACCAAAATAATAGCACATCTTCTTCTGGTTCTTTGAAGCTAGGAATAAAGACCCAGGTACAGCGCCACTAACCTCATGGTAAATCTACTCCCAAATCGCGCACGTACTGCTTCATAATTGACCACATGAAGGATCAACGGTGGACCTGGCTCATCGAGCATGATCGGCCTCTTCCAAGAGCAAGGCCCTTGCAGGATCGACGCCAACGGAAATGTCGTCAACAATCCCTACGCGTGGAACGACAAGAGTAACATGATCTTCATCGACCAACCTGCACAAGTCGGCTTCTCTTACTCAGTGCCAGTACCTGGATATCAGGCTGCAGATGGATCAGGAAAAGTCATCGTGCTGAATGGCACCACCTGTCCAAGTGACGACGTTACCATGGGGACATGCGGGACCTACTCTGACCCAAACGTCCCTGTCAAACATATTCCAACTTCAACGGCTGCAGCAGCTCCGGCATTCTGGGCCACGCTTCAGGGCTTCATGGGTGCATTTCCACAATACTCTCGAAAGTCCTTTCACTTCTCCACGGAAAGCTATGGTGGGCATTACGGACCTGTCTTCAATGAGTACATCGAAAGCCAAAACGCAAAGAGCATTCCTGGAGCACACAATATCAGTCTCGAGACTGTTCTAATCGGTAATGGCTGGTACAACCCCCTGATCCAATATCAAGCATACTACAATTTCACCGTGTTTCCGGGCAACACGTACGATTACGCCCCCTTCAATGAGACAACTCAAGACGAGATGTACAACAACCTCTACGGTCCTGGTAACTGCGTAGATCAACTCAACCAATGCGCCGCAACTAGTGACAACGTCATCTGCTCGGCAGCTGACAATTATTGTGCTCGTGATGTCGAACAGATATACGACGAGGTCTTGCACCGAGATGAGTATGATATTAGAGAGCTTCAGCCCGATCCATTTCCCCCGGTGTTCTATGTCGCGTATCTGAATACTGCAACAGTGCAGCAAGCAATTGGTGCTTATCAAAATTTCACCGAGTTCTCCGCTGCTGTTGGAGACGCTTTCAATACGACAGGTGACGATGGAAGGGAAGACGGCACAGTCGAGGATATGTTGAAATTGCTTGAGCAGGGTATTACTGTCATGATGTACACCGGCGATGTGGGTTATTCGTGAATTCAAAGACAACAAATAGCTAATACCTCGCAGGCTGATTACAACTGCAACTGGTCCGTCGTCCTGAAGGTGTATGCAGCAGTACACGATGAAGCTAACTGCTTCGCAGGCTTGGAGGGCAGGCCGTGTCGCTTGAATTGAACCAACCTGGCTTCAACAAGGCAGGCTATGAGAATGTCACAACTTCGGATGGTATCGTGCATGGTCAAGTCAAACAGAGTGACGCTTTCAGCTTTGTCAGTGTAGCTCCTAATGACTTGGGAGAAGCTGCTAATAGTAGTAGGTCCGGATCTATGAGAGTGGTCATGAGGTACCCTTCTATCAACCTCATATAGCTCTCCAAATTTTTGAGAGGGCTATTGCCGGACTGGACATTGCCACAGGTACGGTCAAAGCGGATTGTGGGTACAAGTCGGTTGGGCCTACTGAGAGCACCTACCGAGAGGGCAATTCGACGATTCAATTCAGTGTGGTGAATGCAACTGCAACGTATAACACGACTACTAATGAGCCGAATCCTCCGTCGAAGAAGGGACGATTTGCGAAGAGGAAGGCGGAGTCGAGTCAGTTTGGCAAGGTTATGCTGCCTGTAAAGCTGTCGTAAAATATGCAATGGATGTATTTCACAGGCTTCTGTAGGGGAATTCGTGCATATTCTTGTAATCCTAAGTGGAGACGTAACATAGAACAGAGCCTCAAAAGATGTTGATTTCTTCAAGAACAGAGGAGCCTGACGGTCATCTACAAGGCTACTGGAACGAGAAGGTGGCTTTGATCGAGAGGCTGCAGCCGTGGTATTAAACTAATCGTAGGGCTGCTAGCGTGAACGCGGAAAGTCGCCGTTTTGTTTACTTCGTGTTTTGGAACCTTCACCACTGTCGCTACCATTCCCTACCGCCGGAATGAGGGTCGTTGAAATTGTTATCGATGCCTTCAAGAGTTATGCTGTGCGTACGGTCATCAGTGGGTGGGATGAGAGCTTCAATTCCATTACAGGACTAAACGGGTCCGGGAAGAGCAATATTCTCGACGCAATATGCTTCGTTTTGGGCATCACGAGCATGAGCACTGTGCGGGCGCAGAACATACAGGTACGGCCTTTGTTGTTTTGTGAGACCAAATTTTGAGCATTTGCTAAGCTTCTGCAATTCCTAGGATTTAATCTACAAACGCGGCCAAGCAGGCGTAACCAAAGCCAGCGTGACGATCGTCTTCGACAACCGTGACAAGAAAAAGTCGCCCATCGGCTTCGAGGAATATGGTCAGATATCTGTCACACGACAGATCGTGCTCGGCGGCACAAGCAAATACCTCATCAATGGACATCGCGCGCAACAACAGACGGTCCAGAACCTCTTCCAGTCCGTGCAGCTCAACATCAATAATCCCAATTTTCTGATCATGCAAGGACGCATCACAAAGGTTTTGAACATGAAGCCTGTGGAGATACTTGCTATGATTGAGGAAGCGGCTGGCACAAGGATGTTTGAAGATAGGCGGGACAAGGCGTTCAAGACAATGGCAAAGAAGGAGATGAAGGTCCAGGAAATTACCGAGTTGTTGAAGGAGGAGATTGAGCCGAAGCTTGATAAGTTACGGACAGAAAAAAGGGCGTTCCTGGACTTCCAGCAGACACAGAGTGACCTCGAGAGGCTGACGAAGCTGGTCGTTGCGCACGATTATTTGAAGAACAAGGAGAAATTGAAGCAGTCGGCCAACGACCTGGATGCTAAGAAACGACGTGCAACGGATCTCGAGGATTCTGCCAAGAGGCTGAAAAGCGAAATTGCGCATCTGGAGGAAGACATGAAGAAGGTGAAGGCAGCCAGGGAGAAAGAGCTGAGAAAGGGTGGGAAATTCCAGGCTCTCGAGGAGGAGGTCAAAACGCATTTGCATGAAGTTGTTCGATTAGCAACGGTTTTCGATCTCAAGCAGAGTAGCATGACAGAGGAGGCAGAGAAGAGAAAGGGATTCCAAACGTTGGTGAAAGAGTTGGAAGCACAGGTCAATGAAAAGAGCAAGCTCTACGTGAAGCTGCAGTCTCAGTATGACGCTGCCAAAGGCGATCTAGACAAGCAGACTGCCGAGGTAGAGACAAAAGAGGAGCTTTTGCAAACGCTGCAAACCGGCGTTGCGTCAAAGGAAGGACAGGAGAGCGGATACCAAGGCCAACTGCAGGATGCCCGAAATCGTGTCAGCGCTGCTGCTACCGAGCAAGAACAAGCGAAGCTAAAAATTTCCCATATGGAAAAGCGGATCAAGGAAGACGAACCCCGAGCAAAGAAGGCTAAGGAACAAAATTCTGGCCTTCTCAAGGACCTCGAATCGCTAAAAGCCCAGGCGAAGAAGCTGGAAGCTGAGCTAACTAAGCTTGGCTTTGGACCCGGGAAAGAGGATGGCATGTACCAGAAGGAAGCCTCGCTTCAGAAGCAGATTCGCACCCTCCGAGAGCAAGCCGATACTATGAAGCGCAAGGTCGCGAACATCGACTTTAGCTACAGTGATCCGTTACCAGGGTTTGACAGGTCGAAGGTCAAAGGACTCGTAGCGCAGCTCTTCACGTTAGACAAGGAAAAGACTCAAGCAGGAACGGCGCTGGAGATCTGTGCCGGAGGCCGATTATACAATGTGGTTGTCGACTCTACCGAGACGGGTACTCAGCTCCTCCAGAATGGCAAGTTGAGAAAACGAGTGACTATCATTCCTTTGAACAAGATTGCTGCTTTCAAGGCATCTGCAGACAAGATTGGCGCTGCGCAGAAGCTCGCTCCTGGAAGGGTCGATCTTGCATTATCTTTAGTCGGTTACGACGATGAAGTTTCAGCAGCTATGGAGTACGTATTTGGCTCGACGCTGGTATGTGATGACGCCGAAACCGCCAAGAAAGTGACCTTCGATCCTGCGGTACGGATGAAGTCGGTCACTCTTGAAGGCGACGTGTACGACCCATCTGGAACCCTCTCTGGTGGAAGCTCTCCCAGCTCGAGCGGTGTTCTCGTGACTTTAGGCAAACTCAATGAGCTCACCAAGGAGATCACTGTGCTTGAGTCAGAGCTGAACGAGTTGCAGGCGTTCATGTCGAAAGAAAAGAAGAAGATGGACACTGCCAGGAAGGCTAAACAGGAGCTGGATCTGAAGTTACATGAGATTAAGCTGAGTGAGGAACAGATTGGTGGCAACGTTTCATCATCAGTAGGTTATAGCATTCTGTATGTCGCTCCTGATACTAACATATCATAGATCATTCAAGCCGTAGAGGAGACGAAGGCCAACATTGAACAGCTCAAGAAGGATAACGCCGATGCTAAAGTCCGCCAAGCAGAAGCCTCGAAAGACATCAAACGTATCGAGAAAGATATGAAGGACTTCGATAGCAATAAGGACAATAAATTAGCTGAATTGCAAACTTCGCTCGACAAGCTCAGAAAAAGCCAGATCAAGAACTCCATTTCTGTGAAGACCTTACACAAGGAGCTTCAATCGAGTAGACTGGAGGCTGAACAAGCAGGAGCTGATCTAGGTGCTGCTCGGGAACAATGTGCGGAGGTTGACTCGACGCTGAAGGCTCAGGAGTCGGAGATTGAAGAGCTTCAGAGGGAACAAACTCAAGCTAAAGTACGCCCGTAGCATTTGAGATATACTTCGATTCGCTAATAGTGTTATAGGACGCCCAAGACATTGCGCAGGCCCGCCTAGATGACGAGCGTGCGAAATTGACCGGTTTCGACGAAGAGCTTAAAGCCCTGGAAGATGCCTCAAGGTCGAAATCGTCGCGCATCACAGAGGAAGGTCTAGAAATGCAAAAACTCGCTCATCAGATCGAGAAGTTCCACAAAGACCAGCAAAGCGCAGCCCAAATGCTCAAGGAGATGGAGAAGGAGCACGAATGGATCGCAGACGAAAAGGACGGCTTTGGTCGCGCCAATAGTCCCTATGATTCCAAAGGGCAGAATATTATTGAGTGTAAGTCGTCTCTGCGCAACCTTACTGAGCGCTTTCAAGGCATGAAGAAGAAGATCAATCCCAAGGTTATGAACATGATTGATAGCGTGGAGAAGAAGGAGGCCGCGCTGAAAAATATGATGAAGACCGTTATCCGAGATAAGCGGAAAATTGAGGAGACGATTACCAGCCTTGACGAGTACAAAAAGGAGGCGCTCCGGAAAACATGGACCAAGGTGAATGGAGACTTTGGTAATATCTTCGCGGAGCTCTTGCCCGGTAGCTTCGCGAAATTGGATCCACCTGAAGGAAAGCAAATCTCTGATGGGCTGGAGGTCAAGGTCAGCTTGGGAAAGGTATGGAAGCAGAGTCTGACGGAGCTGAGTGGTGGTCAACGGTAGGCTCTCTCTCCTTCCCCACTACCAACTAAAGTATGGATTCTGATATAATCCCACAGGTCTTTGATCGCTCTTTCCCTCATCATGGCTCTTCTTCAATTCAAGCCCGCACCAATGTACATCCTCGACGAAGTCGACGCAGCACTGGACCTCTCACATACGCAAAATATCGGCCGACTTATCAAGACGAGGTTTAAAGGATCACAATTTATCGTTGTTAGTCTGAAGGACGGAATGTTTCAAAATGCCAATCGAATATTCAAGACAAGGTTTAGCGAGGGCACGAGTGTTGTACAGGCCCTCACGCCTGCAGATTTGAGATGATGTACATTTCGGCGTGCTCATGACAGCATTGGGAAGAGCAAGGCGTTGGGGAGGAAGCATTGGGGAGGCAACGAGTGTCATTATTGGTTAGGCGTACAGGCGTTATGCTTGATGAGAACATGACTCTCACAGTTTGTTGTATGGACATACCAATGAAGCCATGTATTGATTGACCTTTGAAGGCAGTCGTCCAAATCAAAGGTATAACAAATTCGACACGTAGACAGGTTTGTGCAGAAGCAGTTGTGAAAGAGAGGTCGCAAGCGTCAAAACGTCGTACACGCTAGTAGTACTTTGAGCAGTAGGAAAGAAGTTGAAACGTGTAGTAAGGGTATTGAACAACGGCGATGAAGAACAGTCCACTATCAATAGTTGTCGTTTGCTGAGCGTACTATTAGGGTTAGGGTTATGCATCATAAGCACTGATGCGATGCGGAAATCGACTTTTTGCACACGACACTTGGAACCACCTATCGCTTTCCTACAAATATCACATGGAGATGGAGTGCTACAATGATACCTGAGGCTATAGATCAACCTTGCTGTTCCTTATATTCCCGCTAAAATTGGTCATCACCACTCCCAATCCACCATCTTCGCCCCCCCTTCCAATTTTCCAATCATGTCAGACCAGCAACAAACCCTCTCCATCCCCTCCCTCCTCCTCCTCGCCGCCTTTACCGCTTTAACAATTCGGTACTTCTTCTTCACGAAATCTTCAACCACCGCCCCTCGCGGAAACCCGCGGATCGCAAACCCAGCAGATGTCGAACAGATAGCTATGATGTTTCCACAGATAGAGCGAAGGGCTATCATATGGGACCTACAGCGGAGCGGGGGAAGCGCTGCTGCTACTACGGAAAGGATACTAGGGCGAGGGAGCCTCGATACGGTAAGCATCGCGCCCAACGTTCTGAAGCCGGGCATTTGGGGCTTTTTGAACGAGATGCTGATTGATTCTATCTGTAGCCACCGCCCTCCTTCCAACCACCCATACCAGCGCCTGTTACGCCCAGCACTACTGGCACAGCCCCAGGCCAATCCAATTCTGAACACATAGACCTGATCACACGGTACAATCTCGGATCGAAAATATCTTCACCACCGTCAACATCCTCGGAAGGTACAAGTAGCCACGGGTCATCACAATCCCAGACTTGGAGTAATAACAAGAATGAACGGCAGGCGCTGCTGCAGAGAAGGAGAGAAGAGATGATTCTAAACGCTAGGCGGAAACTGGAGGAGCAAGAGAGGCAGAAGCAGGGCCAAAGTATATAGGAGATAAGACTACGCCGAGAATGCATGCGTTCGGAAGGGACCTTTCAAATGCCAGTCTATATGGCGACGAACACAGCTCGTGGATCCTCACAGCCTGTACAGATGAGGGTGGTGGTGAGATTTGGCAGCCGCCCTTTATCACTCAAGCCCACCCGCAAAAATATTGATAGACCTTCCTTTGCAGGCTTTTGATATCCAGGCAACCGAACACCGTTGACCAAGCAGTTGACAGGGTTCGAAATCAATACCAGGCTCCCCCGCACGCTGTCCGGAGCATTTCAAACGCTATAGGCGACCATCCCGTCCCACTCGATCTGAAGCTTACCTGGAACATCTAAGCCTCCACAGCGACTATAAGATGTCTCAGTATGATTCATTATGTTATCAATGGGCCATAGCGCAACTCCGCACTCGAGAAGCGGCTAATATTGCTAGTGGCCTGTGGAGAGGACGTTGGGGAGTCTACTCCTTACAGTTAGAAATTCGACAGTGTTGGCTGAACAAAGCCGCGAAATCGAGTGACTGCGTGTTTCTAATTCGCCCATTCAGATTTTCCCATCAACATCCGTTTTCCCCGTCACGAGCCTTCGACACGTTGCCTCAGCGTGAAGCCGCCTTCTCCAAAGGCCATGCAGAAGGGCATGCTCAAACATACTATTTCCCGCTCCAAGTATATCACAAAAGCGGAATGCAACAAGGTTTTGTCGACCTCATGCAACAATGCGCCTGTTGCAGGGTCAGCCTTGCCTGTGATGATGTCCAGCCTTCGAACCCCCAATGGTCCGCAGGCCTCGCTATTAGCTCAATCGAAGGTACTGTGGTCGTCAATCAGGATATTTACCCCGTCTTTTAGATCCTCCCAGCCCAGGGAGGATGCGTCAGCTGAGGCGCAGAAACCCTTCTCTAGCCTGACGGCTTAGTGCACACGTCGCCACTGGGCCGTCTAGAGGTTGTGATACCTTTCATGGGTTTCCGGCGTTGCATGTTTTGTACTCTACACCTCCTCTTTGCAACGGTTACAAGTTTGTTTCGCTACAAGAGGACGGCTAGGAGGCTATCCGGGATGCAAAGCACGGTCAACTGAACAGTGTGTATATAAGAGACCCTCGCTGCACTTCTCAATGGAACAGTCATCTCAACATATTTCCAGGCTCTTCTGGCAAGAGCAAAGTTTCACTTCGATATCATGATCTATTGAAGTCCTATTCTTACGTCCTTATTCCCCATTTCTAAATTCTGCTGGTCAGACTTCAGAATAACATGCATTTCCAATGTCTATCCTCGCTCGCGCTGCTGGTCAGCAGTAGTCTTGTCTCCAGCCAAACAAATAACATGTGTGGCAGCCTCCCAACCGCTGGTGGTTGGGATGGTGTCGCCAGCATCTCGGTCAGCTCCCTCTTCCTTGTCCCTTGATGCCCTCTATCCAGCTAACCCCAAAGGCAGTACTATGCATATATGGGCACAGCCTGTAATTGCGGGCACGACAACGAAGCGGCGGCCAACTGGCAAGGCAACACAGGGGCCGCGCTGAATATTGGCCAAGGATACTACTCTGGTGCCGTCAATCAGAAGATCTTCCAGGGAGCCCTCAACGGCCAGGGGGATCTGGGCTGCGGCGCGGCCTGTGGCGTCTGCTATGAGTTGCAGACCACGGGGGTAAATGCCTACGGAGGCGGGCCTGGAAATGGCTCCAGTATCGTGGTCATGGTCGTTGATGCATGCTATAATACGAACGGCGCTCCGAATTGGTGTTCGAGTAACACTGAGGATGGTGTTGACGATTTTGGCTGTGGGGTGCATTTCGACATAGATACCGACCCAACTCTTAACAAACCGAACCCTCCATTTCCTATTGGGCAGGATGGTACGACGTGGGCGAACGGTGGTGAGTTCGTCCAGTATAGGAGAACAAGCTGTCCGCCAGCTATGGCAGCTGCTTTTGCAAATGATTGTGCTGGAGACTGCTAGCATTGATATTGTAGTGCGAGTCCGAAGCATGGGAGACGAAATAGCAATGAGCCTCGGGATTATAACGAATTTGCTATATCTTGTTGGTCAAATGGTGCCCTACCCGTTGAACTGGCGCTGTGGTAGTGCTCGTAGCGACCACTACAACTTTGATATCATTGAATCGATGTTGACCTTCCCATGCTCACAAATTGCAACCAAAACCCCATCTCTGACCCTCCTCATGGTCCCTCTCAAATGAGCCAGCCTCTTACCAATGGCCACTAGCTCTCCCTCAACCTCTATCTCCTCTCCTTCCGCCACCGCACCCAGATATGCCACATTTAGCGTTCTGCTGACGCCCGCAACCTGCCAGACCCCTTCCTTCTTTGCTAAAGCAAGAGGTACGGTTGTGCAATTATCGAAGATTGTGGCCGTCGCTCCGCCGTGGAGGTTGCCCATTGAATTGCAGTATGATGGTGTCACTGTGAGGCGCGTTGTTACGCGGGGGGTGGGTGTGAAAGAGGCGGAGACGATGGTGCAGGCGCGTAGAAGGGCGGCATCATGGCCGTTGTAGTCGGGGTCATGGAAGCGAGCTTCGACGAAGTTTTGGGCAATTTCCTTGGCTGGCAGCTTTGAGTCTGCCATGGTGAGCTTTACAAAGCAGACTTGTATCAAAGGAAAGGCAGGAGCTAGAACGAGTGTAGAAGAGTGAAAAGAACCCGAGGTGCACTGAGCTTCTGAGCCGAGGTTCGTTTGTCAGGTTTCAATACATATCATATTAGGTTCGATTCCTAATGGCGCTGGTACAATGGTGTTATGATTTTATTTGTATTCTTTGATAGATGTTTGTTGATAATGACACCCGTAAGTAAGCTTTGTGTGGTGTATTGATAAGGCTATTACAGCTGTCGCTATATCATGATCAGCTCATGGAACAAAGCACGCAAAGGTCTGTCACAGCTTCGAGATCTCCAACCCTAAATCTATCAGTATCGCTACCATTTACCTGACAGGCGCTACTGCTTACAACATCTGCAGCTACTTGGAGCCAGAGCTTCATTGTCCAATGATACAATGGCCCGGCTGAGCTCCCAACCATCTCGTGTGCTTCGAAACGACGAAATGTCCCCGCCGTGCAGTAGTGTGGGATGGCAACCGATAACGACGAGAAACGCTTGATGGCGCAATCTAGTGAGGGGAGCTCTGGCACTCGACCATGGGTGGATCGCGTGCCCTGCATGCATATAAAGTAGCATTACATTCCGCTTGGCAGATGTAATCGAAGACGTGGAAGTGTTACTTGCAGTCTCTCTCTCGGACAGCATGGACCAGAAGATGAACGACGAATCCAAGGACCCCGACGTCCGCTCCTCGCCCAGCATCAATCCTGAGCTCACCAACGAGGAAGAGCTCGTGCCAACACTGCTCAAGGGCGCCCTGGATCCGGTCTACGAAGGGAAAGCACGGGTGCTGAACACCGCTATACAGGAGATTGGCATGGGAAGATACCAATGGCAGCTATTCATCGTCGTAGGAGGATTTGGCTGGGCTAGCGACAACCTCTGGCCAATTGTCACTTCGTTGATTCTAACACCTGTTACGAACGAGTTCATCCCATCCAAGCCACCTCTGCTTTCCCTGTCACAGAATATTGGGTTGCTTGTGGGTGCTATGTTCTGGGGATTCGGATGTATGGTTCAATACCACAGCCGATGAGTCCAGCTAATAATCTGTAGGCGACATTTTCGGCCGCCGATGGGCTTTCAACCTGACAATCGGCATCACATCTGTCTTTGGCCTCATTGCCTCAGGCTCTCCAAATTTCGCAGCAATTGGCGTTTTCGCAGCACTCTGGAGTGTCGGAGTTGGAGGAAATTTGCCAGTCGATTCTGCCATCTTTCTTGAGTTCCTACCAGGCTCACACCAATACCTCCTCACGGTTCTTTCGGTCTTCTGGGCCTTTGCGCAGCTCCTGGCAGGCTTGATTGCTTGGCCGCTGCTTGGGTACCATACCTGTCAAGAGAAAGCCAAAACCTGTACGAGATCGGAGAATTTCGGATGGCGATATTTCATAATCACCATGGGCTTGATCGCAATGATCATGTTCTGCTGCCGATTCTTCTTCTTCACGCTTTACGAATCACCCAAATTCCTCATGGGCAGAGGCAAAGATGAGGACGCTGTCCGGATCGTGCACGAAGTCGCCAGACGGAATGGCAAAACATCGAATCTCTCACTTGCAGACCTGGAGGTATTCCACCAGGCGGGCCAGCAAGGTACAGATGCCAGTGCCGCATTAAAGCGCAAGCTCGAGAAAATTAACCTCACACACGTACGAGCTCTATTCGCGAGTCCAAAACTAGCATGGTCAACATCATTGATCATGCTAATATGGGGATTTATTGGCCTTGGTTTCCCACTCTACAACGCTTTCCTCCCCTTCATCCAAGCAAACCGCGGTGCAGACTTTGGCGACGGCTCGACGTATATTACCTACCGAAACTTCGCTATCATCGCGGTTCTCGGCGTGCCAGGAGCTCTGATTGGTGGTGCAATGGTCCAAATCCCCAGATTCGGCCGGAAAGGCGCTCTGGCTACGTCGACAGCTCTGACCGGTGTCTTCCTCTTCGCCTCGACTACCGCTACGACTTCGAACGCTCTTCTCGGCTGGAATTGTGCTTACAATTTTATGAGTAACATCATGTATGCCGTGCTGTATGCATATACCCCTGAGATTTTCCCGACGAAGCATCGGGGTACCGGAAATGCGTTGACGGCCACTGCAAACAGAATTTTTGGTATCATGGCTCCGATCATTGCTATCTATGCTAATCTCAAGACTGCTGCGCCTGTGTATGTTTCTGGGGCTTTGTTTATTGCTGCTGGGCTGTTAACTTGTTTGTTGCCATTTGAGCCACTGGGGAAGGCGAGTCTTTGATCGTCTGCTTGACCGTGACATTGTGTTCGTTGCGGCGATTTGATGCAGTTCTGAAGCCTTGAACAAGAGGGAAGTTGATATAGTATTCCGAGCTTCTTCCACTATCAACTGTCGAGTCTACTGCTTGTGCACTCTGAAGCTCTCGCAAACAAGGCTTCGTTCATTTCGCATCCACGCCCCCGCCATACTACTTAAGCATCACTTAGCTAGTATCTCCATCCCTCATCAAAAAATTTCAAACCCTTCGCACCTCCCTAACTCTTCTCAGCACAAAATCCCAGCATCCCAACGCCACTCGAGTCCGATAGATCCTAAACCCAATAAACCGTCTCCTCACCACCTACACCTCCACTATGGGCAGCATCATCACTAGTCGCAGTACATATTCCCAGACCGTCTAGGTACGTAGCGCACTCAATTGGTATCGTCAACCCACCTACCTTCTTCCCTACACAACAGCAGACACACACACATCAACAGAACAGAAGATGGTCACAAATTCGCCAACCCCGGCCCACCGATATACATATGCGTTCCCGTTTCTGCACGCTAGACGATCTCAAAGTCAGGATCTCGTTTTCGGGATAGATTGGCACAAGAATAGGTAGGGCCTAAGGAACAGCCTCACCGAAAAAACCACCGTATCGTGCGACTAGGCATTTAGGGGAGCCGGGGTTGGCGCCGTTGAGGGTGGAAAGGTATATTTGGTGGGTTTGAGGGGGGGAAGGTATGGCGGGATTGGGTGGGGATGTTTGTGGAAATGGGACTTGGTGTGAGGATGGGGATGGGGATGAGATGTTTGAGGGGGTTGAATTTTAGACGGGAGGCAGAGAGGAGCTAAGCGTAAGACTGCGGTGATAAACATGGGGAGTAAAGAGCATACGGTAAGGGAGACTGAAGCCATGTCGTATATCTCGAACTCAGAGTTGGGTTCGGAGACGTGTTAGGGTAAAGTAGGGAACCTTTGTCATTGCGAAGTTCCGGCAACAAGACGCCGTGATGTGTTAGTAAAAGACTGGATGAAGCAGCGCAGCTTCAGGGATGCACGCGGAGATGACAACTGGACCAATCTGCGTATTCGTTAAGGGTAGCGACAGCATACAGCGCCAGGAAAAGCGCACGCTCGCTGTCTCGTGAAAGCGAGGATCTTAGGTCGAAATTTGTATAACAGTAGACGCGAAGGGTCGTGAAGAATAAACTCTTAGAGAAGGCAAGTCTCATTCGGGAACAGATTACTAGACGATTGCATGAATTATCGGACTGGGCTGATGGTGCTTTCTGTGCAGTCAAGGACTCTAATCTTTGCCTTCCAAGTTCCAAGACGACTCATAGTACTGCCTGCCAGTGATCCATCGCTAGTCCTACCGTTTGATTAGTAGAGGTGTAAACCAAGGGCTTTGCAAAGTCCACCGTACCTCCAACCAATGCTTCTGCGAAGAAGTAACCTCGTCCTTCTTCCAACATAAGTCCCAATTGACTGGTGGGAGGATATGGTCTTCTCAGTCAGTGGAGGAGTTGAGCACCGCATACACATGGGGTCGCACCTTGTGTGGCTAACGCCTGTCTAGGGGCTCACAGTATCCCCCTGGATTCTCAACTCGTAGGAGCCTCGTCGATTTCGAAACGTTACCGAGTCATAGCCATGTATTCTTGTGTGTGTGCAATAGAAGTCCAGATGATCAGGTTGGCTTGCAATTATGCGTCGCATGTGGTACTCCATGTCAGCATTCGCATCATGGAGTGTGGCATATGTTCCGACCATGTCGCTGCGGACACACTCGCGTAGATGATGAGCGTCGCAGACGACGAATTAGACTGTGAGAAGCACTCTGAGTTGACGGCTTGAGGTTCGAATTTTATTTAAGTAGAAGGATTGTGGAAGTTTAGTGGAAGTGGGTCATGATCATGGCAGAGAAGTGGGTCCGATACTTGAGCTGCTATTCACTTCTCGTGGAAGGAAAGATTTTGCAGAGTTTATGGCGCGAATGAAGAAATGGGGCCTGCGTTCAGTGATTACAGATCGTATGCTGGCTGGAGCTTATGAAAACCATCGAAATATGTCATGTTCAACTTCTCCATGTCCACGCCCTTTATCATCCGTACCTGCTCGGTATTAGAGAGTCTTTCATGGGGCAAGAGCTCTTGAGAGATAAAGACTCACATTCAGGGCCCACTTCTCCGGATTATGAAAGTCAATCAAGATGGAGGAAGCGCAATTCGGGCAGAACTTGTCGTCCAGTTGCTTCCTCCCAAACCGATAGTCTTTCAGCGAATCATAGCCTGAGTGCCAAACAACCTCCTTGGGTGAAGGGTAGACCAGCATGTAGCCATTCTTGGTGCAGATCGAACAGTTGCAGCTGTTCACTTGGGTCGTAGGGCGGTCGAGATTTTCAAGTTTAAGCTTGTATCTGACGTTCCCACAGTGGCAGTTGGCTTCATACCAGATCTTCAAAACATCCTGCCGTGGGGCAGTCCCGTTGCCTTTTACTCGGTCAACTCGGTCACACTGTTGACAACGAATACGTCGGCTACTTCTTCCATGAGACAGCGTGTCACGCGTCTGGCCATACGTAAGCCTCGCTCGCCTCGCAAGGTTATAACTATGGTGGCTTGGGTCTGTTACCGACTGGTTGGTACCTCCCCAAGCAGGCCGTTATGACGAACCATCGGATTATGGAGGGAGTTTTAGTATTTAGCGAGTAATCAGTGTCGTCAACAGCCGGACGATTCGTCGATCCGATCGAGCGACTTCCAAGAAGTGTTTCAATTGCCGACTGGAATTAGCCAATGAGAGATGTCCACTGTTGTAAGCGATATCGGCGGACAGAAAGGTGAAGCCTTCAAACAAGCTGCTGCACCACCCTGTTCGTCATGCCGGACGTGACGCGGGCTTAGTCTTAAAGCCGTCGACCTAGGACTACAGTAATAGTAATTATCAGATCATCTGATAAAGATCTCGATCTTCTCACAGCCTTTCCACTGTTACTATTTACTGGAGTGCTGTCTTCGTATAGAGAGAATGCTCTCAATTGCTGTTGCATACTCTTTGAATTACTCCCATTATCTATAGTGTCTGACAGAGGCCGGTCATGGCCGAGATAGTGGGGGAAAATGCCCTATCTTCTCAAGGCAAAGGCCAGTCTGCAATCGAAAGTGAAGATGATCAATCCTCATTTAGCTCGGAAGAGACGCAGACTGGTGTCAAGACCATAGAAGCTGTGAGCCAGACGTGGACTCGGTGGTCACTTATCGCCGCATACCTTGGGTGAGCCTTTTCTCCAGGAAATGCAATCTGTACTATGCTTTTTGGTTCACGAGAAATATAATGATACTATTTGAAAGATAGTCATATACATCGACACGAGTGACCCAATTGGGACTACAAAACTCTCCTTAAGACATGGCTAACTATTCATAGCATTTTTCTTGTCGCATTTTGCACCTCTCTGGAAGGTCAAACAACCGTCAACTTGACAGTCTACGCAACTAGTGCCTTCGCAGAGCACTCGCTGGTCGCAACCGTTCTCGTGGTCCAAGGGGTTGTCAATGGTAAGTACGTTCGATGATCGTTCCAGTCTAATCCCGCATTGACCTCCTTTAGCCGTCATCAAACCTCCCATGGCGAAAATTGCCAACGTTTTCGGACGCCTCGAAGCTTTCTCATTCAGCGTCTTCCTCTACGTGATCGGCTATATCCAGATGGCCGGCTCGAACAGCATCAAAGCATTTGCTTCGGCTCAAATTTTCTACTCTGCCGGCTCAACAGGCTTGCAAATTCTAATACAGATCTTCGTTGCAGATACTAGCGATCTGCTGAATCGAGCTCTCTTCTCAAGTCTTCCTGACGTCCCATTCCTGATCACAGTTTGGGTTGGTGCACCAATTGCTAGCAGCCTTCTCAAATATACGACATGGAGATGGGGATACGGCCTCTGGACAATCGTGCTGCCAGCGGCGTTCTTGCCATTAGCCCTGTCGCTCTTTCTCAATATGAGGAAAGCTGCCAAGTTTCATCCCCTCCCTCCATCACCATGGAAAGGCCGAAGTGTTCTTGGGGGTCTCAAGCATCTATGGTACGAACTCGACTTTATGGGCCTGCTACTACTCTCAGCTGCGATATCCCTCATCTTGATTCCACTCACGCTAGCCGCAACAGCAAAGAGCCACTGGCGCAACGCCAGCATCATTGCCATGGTCGTCGTTGGTTGTGTCTGCCTCGTCGTCTTTCCCTTCTGGGAGTCGAATCACAAGCTGGCCCCACGTCCATTCCTCTCCCTACGTCTTCTGACAAACCCAAACGTGTTGGCCGGCTGCGCGATCGGATTCTTCTACTTCGCTGTCTTCTACACCTCAATTCAACCCTACTTCTTCTCCTATCTACAAGTGGTGCAAAACGAATCGATCACTGCTGCTGGTCATGTCACCCAGACATTCACCTTTACGAGTACAGTGACAGCCATTTGCATCTCCTTCATCATCAAATACACTCGCCACTACAAATACTACATCACCGCTGGCGCCTGCATTTATCTCCTAGGTATTGGACTGATGATACGATACCGCACTATAGGCAGCTCCACCTCACAAATTGTCGGAACCCAGATCGCCGTAGGTATCGGAGGCGGCATGGTAAATGTACCTGCGCAACTAGGCGTGCAAGCCGCAGTCTCGCACAGTGACGTCGCTGCCGCTACAGCTATCTTCCTCACGATCGTGGAAATCGGCGGCGCAGTGGGCATTGCGATCTCAGGCGCCGTATGGACAGCGAACCTGCCAGCTAAATTAGCCCTGTATCTGCCTCCAGCTGCACAGGCCGATGCGACTCTGATATTCGGTAACCTGACGCTAGCGAAGAGTTACTTGGAAGGTACCCCTGAGCGGGCAGCAATCGATCGCAGTTACCAGGAGACGATGAACATTCTGCTCATTATTGCTGCGTGTCTTGCTGCGCCATTGATCCCTTTGAGCCTGGTGATGAGGAACTACAAGCTGGATACGATAGATCAGAAGGTCAAGGGGGTGGTCATTGGGAAGGACCGGCAATTGATTGTACCGTAGGTGGGAGCAGACGAGGAGCAAGTTCCACGCCGAGGTTTTATGGGCAGATTCAGGAGATGAGTAGAGAAGAATGTCCCAATACAAATGTTGAGATCTCTGAACAAAGGATGTACTCTAATACCACTGCATATATGGGATATTGGCTAGGCACGTATGGATGTACGAGCGATATACCGCTGCCTGGAAATGTTTCCTCGTCTTTAACAGACATGAATGTAAAAGTAGTATACCCATTTGCTTAGCCATTTACAAGTAGATCTCAAGTGCAAGCATGCGTTTGATGTGATTTGAGGATGGAACAGTACTGCATCTGCAAGACGTCGTGGAGAGAGCAGCTGCGAATCTGCCTACCAGAAAGCCAATCATCTCGATGGTCTTTCTTTGGTACCTTGCGAGCAGCACACATGCGAGGTCTGGAAGCAGGGGAACAAAGCAACAACCACCCAAAACTGTTAAAGATGCCCAACATCAGCGCTAGATATTCGCCAACGTGACAAGGCAATTATCTTCGGTTCCTGTAGTGTCGTACTGCAGCATCGGAGCGACGTTTTATTGACGTGCAAATCGCTCTCGACGCTCTGTAGAATTGTATGTTGCTTTTGCAATTCTCCTGGCCTTCAAAAAGCGGTCACCAGAAAAAGAAATGTGGACTTTTGTTGTCAACGAGCCAGCTGTCAGAGCAGTACCAACGAAAGGCATACGAGAGCAATGACGCCCAATGCAGAAGCGACCACGCGAGTGAGGAAGTAGCTTTGCGGCTGCCATGCAGCTGCCATGCGACTGGTAGAAGCTCCGCATGGGCATTACTCCAACTCATTTTCATCTCCTTGTTCCTCAACTAAACTGGAGCTTGCTTAGACCATTATCGTTGAAATGAAGCTTTGTATTACCCAGTCCGGACCTCCTTAGACGCTGGCTACTTGCAGCCACATCAGGATCAATAAAAATTGTAGAATGATAGGTTCCCGACCGCTGGAAAAGTGCAGCCCGCAAGCTCCTCGCTTGAGGCCTTAAATTTTTTTGCAGGGGTTGGGACCGAGGACGACGAACCTCCAACGTCCTTGAGACGTCTTTTCTCCCTCTACAACATACCGATAAGATCATTCGCTTCTCTCGCGACTCCAGCAACCAGTGATTGGGCTTCCAGAGCTACGGCGGTGACAGTGGAGGAGGGTGCCTTGCACAAGCAGGGAGCTTGGATCCAAGTAGGTAAGTACCTTGCCCTTCCTGCAGAGGCTGAGCCACAAGCAACGGTGACACCTTTCCCCTACCGCTCTTCCTTCTCCCTTCTGGCCCCTACGAGCTATCAAGTCTCTGACATCTTGTGTAGATCAAGTAGAAGAGCTTCTGGTTACTTTGCATCTAGCGGTAGTAGGAGTCCGACCGCATTCGTACAAGGATACCTTCCAGCCGCGACTTCACCGGAAATACCTCGTATACCACGCTCCTCCACTTCACTATTTGCTACAAAGAGCTCCTCGGAATCTTTGTAACTGAAACCCGGCGAGGGGTAGTTGTTGTCCGGCACCAAACTTCACTCTCTTTGCACCTTCTTCCAAGCATCGCGATCACCACCAAGTACCGGGGCAAATACGATTTATCTTAGTGATTAAGAAGAAGCACCGGGCAACAGTACAGTCTCAATCTTCCAAACTACCTGCAAAAGCTCATCATGGTAGTGGCAACGATCAAGTATGCTTCACCCGCGCTCCTCAAAGACTCTATAAGGGCATCAGCGTCCCTCACCTGCTTCCAATATGAGTAGTGGCTGACCCAACCTCCTCTCAACACAGATGCGTGGTTGTGGGCGATGGTGCCGTTGGAAAGACATGCCTATTGATCTCCTACACCACGAACAAGTTCCCCTCAGAATACGTGCCTACTGTGTTTGACAACTACGCTGTGACCGTGATGTGAGTGCTTCAGGTCCCTCTGAGAGGGAGGCCTACTGTACCTCTGAACCCCTGACGTTACGCAAAGTATGCTGGCAACAGTAGACTGACTACGAGCTCGCCTCCAGGATCGGAGACGAACCCTACACCCTCGGCCTCTTCGACACCGCCGGCCAAGAGGACTACGACCGGCTCCGCCCCCTCTCCTACCCTCAAACCGACGTCTTCCTCGTCTGCTTCAGCGTCACTTCCCCCGCCTCATTCGAGAACGTGCGCGAGAAGTGGTTCCCAGAAGTCCATCACCACTGCCCCGGCGTATCCTGCCTCATCGTCGGGACGCAAACCGATCTCCGAGACGACCCACAAGTCCGCGATAAGCTTGCCAAGCAGCGAATGCAGCCCGTGCGAAAGGAGGATGGAGAGCGCATGGCGAAAGATCTGGGTGCGGTGAAATATGTTGAGTGCTCCGCGCTTACGCAGTACAAGCTCAAGGATGTGTTTGACGAGGTAGGCTGCACATCTCTTTCCTCTTCCCTTCCAGTACTATTCGATTGCTAACGCAGCTTTCTTACGAACAGGCCATCGTAGCAGCCCTCGAACCGCCCCCAACCAAAGGTACCAGGACCGGAAGGCCAGGAGGCAAAAAACCGAAATGCATCATTTTGTGAGCGAGGTGGGAGATAGGGAGCAAGCACTGCAAAGCGTTTTACCAGGCGTAACATGGTGTCAATTGAAATCGTCTTCTCGGAGACTGAGACCGTCGGGATGGAAGTTTTCATTATGCGATCGATCCTCTATCTAGATTCGGGTCAACTTGCGCTGAGCCATGGTTCATTCAACCCAATAGACAAAATTCCCAATTCAAAGCTGCATTCTGGCTAGGTTCTATGATAGAGGTGCATGACGTTTGCATTGTGAGGTTTACGTCTTCTTGTATTCACTCTCATCCTCATCAGGTGAAGGATTTGGACTATGGAAATTTCTATGCTGTACTCCAATCACAAAACACCAATAATAAAACGCCAATAATAAAACACCAACATTAAAACACCACATCCTCGTACTAAAATCAACACCAAAGGACAAACAGAACAGGGTTTGACGCACGCAGAGGCAACATCCCAGATCCCACATGCTAAACCTCTGTACTCAATCCCCAAAAAAAAGTCATGGAAAAGGCGGATGTTGAGCCAGCAT
>JAABUS010001683.1_pt1 | contig 46596 bp, 33 predicted proteins | sample 5560161 | NCBI WGS metagenome assembly JAABUS01 (sample SAMN10711885, study PRJNA513376) | rock metagenome | isolation source: Antarctica rocks | place: Antarctica: Victoria Land, Trio Nunatak nord | collected 2016-01-04 | reverse complement strand
GGCGAGACCGGCCACGAACCCCGCCACCCGGTTTTCGGCGATCCGGGTGACGAAGGCGCACATGCCCCCCGCCGCCAGGACGAAGGTGCCGAGCAGCAGCAGGCTGTTGGTCAACAGCGGGTCGCGGGTCAGGAGGTAGATGGGCGCCGCCAGCAGCGCGCCGGGGATGTTGGCGTCGGTGTAGGCGAGCGTGAGCCGGTTCGGGTAGAAGACATTGGCGTCGAAGAGCGTCAGCGGATGCCGGATCAGGGCGTGCTGAATCCAGCGGGCGAGCCAGATCTGGAGCAGCGGATCGGGTCCGGGCGGGGTGGCGGAGGCCATCCGCGCCGCGTAGGGCCAGGTCATGGCGACCGTCGCGCCGGCGTAGGCGATCGTCGCCCCGACCGTCCAGCGCCACCACGCCGTGCCCCGCGCCCCGATCGCCGCGCGGGCGGTGAAGGTCGGGTCACTGACGCGCCGCAGAAGCCCTCGCGCTGCGGTCCGATCGGGTAGGCGCCGGCGACGAATGGAGCTCGCCGGGGCAATGGCGGCGGGCGACCGGCGATGTCTCAGCGGCCCGTCGTTGTCACGCATGAGGGTAATGGCTGTCAGGACCGCCGCCGCTTGAAAGGGGAGTCGCAGCAGCTGCAGCGGCTCGTAGAGGTGATGAACCCCGGCGATGGTGAACGGATCGTTGAAATAGCGCGCAACGTTCGGCAGGTTGAGAAAGTTGACGACCTGGAACGCCGCGATATCGACGATCGCCAGTGCGACCCAGACCCACCAGGCGGGACGGATCAGGGCGACGGCGAGCCAGACCCAGAGAATCAGGTGGGAGGTGAAGGTCTTATTGGCCAGCAGCCACCAGAGCAGCAGACCCGCGCTCAACGGGATCAGCACCGGCCCCCGCGACCGGAGACCGACGATGGCCAGCGCGGCGACGCCGAGGGCGGTGGCGAGGAGGCTGAGGCGCGTTTCCTGGTGAATGCCAAGGTGCAGCAGAACCCAGATGCCGCCGTCCGCCGCCCGATCGCGGTTCCAGGTGTAGAAGAAGCGCCAGCCGTCCCAGCTAGCGACGGCGAAGGGGAGATTCACCAGCAGGCTGCCAGCGGTGAAGATGGCGAGGATGGTCGCGGCCGCCCGGTAGCGTCGCTGCCGGACCCGCTCGACCAGCACCGCCAGCAGGATCGCCGCCGGAAAGAGCTTGAGCCAGACCGCGGCGGTGACGGCGATCGCCCCGGAGCGGTCCCGCTCGCGGTGGAAGAGCAGCAGCGCCAGGGCGGCGGCGAAGACCGCCGCGCCGTCCCATTGATAGCCCGTGTAGAAGAAGAGGGCCGGCGCCGCCGCGAAGACCCAGGGGTTTGCGCCGGGCAATCGCCGCAGGATGGCAATCGTGCCGAGGGCGCAGGCGGCGAGGGTGAGGTAGGTCAGGGCGAACGTGGCGCCGATCCCCGGCGCGAAGCTGAGCAGATAGGAGAGCACGCCGGTCAACGGCGGATATTCGAGTGGATAGTCGACATACGGCAGCGGGTGGCGGTCGAGACCGTCCCGCAGATACAGCCAGATCAGATCGGAGTAGCGAAAGGCGGGAAAGGCCCAGTCGCGATAGGCGTCGGCCGATTGGGAGTAGGCTGTGCCGGGCGCGTAGCGCAGAAAGCCGAGCAGCAGCAGCAGGGTGCTGACCGCATAGGGGGCGCCGGGCCAGGTGCGTCCGCGGCTCGCAAGGTCCGCCAGGGGGGGAAACCGGTCGAGCAGGGGCCATGATGGTCCTCGCGGGGCGGGGGGCGCGCCGCGTGAGGGGAGCGGGGATCGGTTCCGCTGGAGACGCGGCTGGGGGCAAACGCGAGCGCCGGGGCGGCGCGGTCGGGGTGCGGATGGCCGCCGCTGTCCTGGCAGACGGCGACGCCTCCCGGTTTGGAAGGGTGGATCGGGGGCGATGATGGTCGAGGTCGCGGCGACCGGCGTCTGCGCGCCCGGCGCCGAAGGGAGCCCCATCCGGCGATCGTGCTCCTCATCCTGCGCGGCGACTTCCGCGGCGGCCTGACCGGCGCCCATGTGGGCGACCCCTGGGCGGGTCCGGCGAGGCGTCGGGTCGACCGCGGCTCTGGCGCCGCCCCGTTCACCGGGAGGCGCTCCGGACTCGCTCCCCGCGCTCATCGCCGGTGTGCGGTCGCGCGGCGCGATCCGGGGCACCGCGGGAAACCGGCACCCGGCGGCGGCACGACGAGCAAAGACCCTGGGTCGACGGCGGGGAGTATAGCCGACACGCCGCGCCCGGCCATCCGCCGATGCTTGGCGACCCCGTCGCTACGTCGTCCCGGCTGGCGGCACTGGCGGAGCGACGAGACGGCACTGAGCGGGCGCGACCGGGACATCGGCGAGCCTGGCGCCCCCGGCGTCGATCACCCGCAGCGCGGTGGGACAGACCGCGCCCTCGCGCCACCGGATGTCATCGGTGTGGGCGACACCGGCGACGGCGACCGCCCCGGCCAGCTCGGGCCGTCCCAGCACACCGGCGACCTCGGGACGGGCCGGACCGAGTCGTAGGGGGGTCGCCGTGCCGTTGGAATAGAGGAGGAAGGCGGCCTGGGGCGGCCCTTCACCGGGTGGCGGGGCGACCCAGCCGCGAACCTCGACCCCGTCGCGAACCGACCGCATCTGGTCGATTCCGACCGTCGGCTGGCAGGCCTGGACGCGGCAGGCGGTCAGCTCGCGGGTTCCCCACGACGCCCAGGCTGGCAGACCAGCCGCGGGGTTGTAGGTCGGGCTGGGCCAGGCGGCGGCACGGTCGGCGCCGCGCACCCCGTGACCGAGGTGCAACCTTCCGGCGCGGACGATCCAGACCGATCGCCACCCCGTCTCGAAGTGCGCCGTCGCCGCGTCCCATTCCCCACGAGAGAGCTGGCAGGGGCTGAAGGGGGACGACCGGCTGAGCAGGATGACCTGGCACCCCGCGGTCGCCGCCGATCCGGGATCATCGCCGAGGGCGGCGACCTCAAGATTGGTCTGCCGCTCGTAGAAGACCTCCGGGACCTGGGTCAGGGTGCGCGGCAGCCAGAGATAGACCTCGGGGAACCACACGGCGAGGAAGCGGGACTGCGGCGCCGGGCTGGTCGAGACTTCGATGGTCGAGGGCGCAAAGAGCGCGCCGTAGCCCACGAGGCTGACGGCGGCCAGCGCGAGCGGCAGCGCCGGATGCCGGGTGGCGAGCCAGCGCACCGGTGGCTCCAGGAGGGGGAGCATCAGCGGCAGCAGCCAGATCGCGTAGCGGATCAGGTGAACCGTGCCGCCGCTGTTGAGGTTGGGCGTCTGGCTAAAGGAAAAGAGAAAGAGCGCTCCGGAGCCGAGCGCGCAGAAGGCGGTGAGGCGCAACCAGCTCTCCCGGCGGATAGACCGGTGGCCGTAAAGGATCATCCCGAGACCGATCGCCGCGATCAGGGCGAGCAGCGGGGCCCAGGCGATCAGTCCGAGGTCGGGATCGACCAGCGGCGCGAGAAAGCGGCGCGTTCCCGGCCACCCCGGCTCGTAGCCGCCGTTGAGGCGCTGCGGGGTGATCACCCCGAGCCGCACCAGGTAGTAGACCGGGTGCATCGCTCCGAGCAGCGTGGCCACCACGATCGGGGCGACGGTCGACCGGCCGGGGCGCAATGCGGGCAGACGGCCCGCGCGGATGGCGCCGATCCCGCCGTCATCGAGCCAGCGCAGCGCCGCCGCGGCCCAGAGCGCGGCGACAAGAGCCAGGATTGGAATGTTCTGGGTCGCCGCGGCCGCGGCGGCCACGGCAGCCCAGAGGAACCGTCCCCGCCGCGCCTCGGCCATCGCGATCGCCAGCAGGGCGAACTCGAAGAGCTCGACCTGGGCCTTGTCGATCCACCAGATCACCGGCGAGGCGAGCAGAAACATCGCGGTCGCCGGTCCGAACCCCTTTCCGGTCCGCCAGAGCGCCAGACCGAGGAGCAACGCGTTCAGGATCAGGAAGCCGCGACCGGGGTGCAGCCCGAGCGCCTCGGCAGCCCGCAGACATGGCGCGACCAGTAGCGGGTAGAACCAGAAGTGGGAGAACTCCTGGCGGTCACCCACCAGGAGGTTCGGCTGGTCGAGAACCCCTCCTCCAGGGAACAACGACGTCGACGGCTGGGCATCCCGCCAGGTCTTGAACGCGGTCATTTCACCGGGGGTGAGCGCCGGCGGCCGCAGGTCGGCGAGGGCAAAGGCCATCGCGTAGTACTGGTGGGCGTCACCGGTCCGGCGAACCGGGGTGCGGGCGCCGAGGAGCAGCACGATCGCGAAGGCGATCCACAGCACCCCCCAGCTGAGCCGCTGACCGGATCGGGCGTCCACTCGGATACCACGCCGGATCGACAGGCGGACATGCTCGCGGCATGCCGTTCCGGCCGCGACCTGGCCGCTCACCGGGCGTTCCATGGGTGGCCAGGCGGTCGGTCGTCAGCGGACGAGGTACCGGACGCATGCCGCCGAAAGCACCGGGGAGGCGCCGGGTCGCGATCGGGACGGGGCCCCGCAAAGGACGTGGGGGGTTCGACGATCACCTCGTGGGTTCGTGGAACGCGGGGAGCGCTCGACCACAGGCCGCGCGACGCGAAGGCATCGCGATCGTGGCGGTCGTCACGGGTGACATGGTCTGGGTCTGACCCTCCGCGATGTCGCCCGCCGCATTGCCCCGAGCGATGCGATCCCCGGCCGATTCCCCTCGCCGGTGGTGCTGTCCGCGAGCGCGTGCTGTGGGGCGCGCAACTGCCATGACCCCGTCGGATGATACGGCAAACACGCGGTCGGTCGTCGTCTCCCGGTCAGCCGCTGGAAGCGGCCGCGGGTGGCGGAACGATCCCGCACTCCATGGAAGCGAACGCGACCTGAACCACACTCGTGCCGGTGCTGTCGACCAGCCGCAGCGAGGTCGGACAGACCGCGCCTGATTGCCACGGCATCGTGTCGAGCGGCACGACCGCGCGCATGACGACCACATCCGAGAGATCCGGCCGGTCGATCGCGGCGGTGACGTCGGCCCGGGCCGTCCCCAACGACATCGGGATGGTGACGCCGTCGCCGAAGATCAGGTAAACGGCGCTGGGCGGACCGCCGGGCGCCGCGATCCAGCCGGTGTACTCGATGCCGTTGCGGACCGACCGCACTTTATCGAGCGACGCCTGAGGCGCGCAGCGGTTCTCAACACAGGGAGTGAGCCCCCGGTCGAGCCAGCTCTGCCAGCTTGGAGACTGGGCGGCCGGGTTGCGCCAGGTCGTGCCATGCCACGCGCCCCGGACACCGCCGCGGACCGCCGATCCGCCGACCCCGAGCTTGCCCTGCCGGACGATCCACGCGGATCGCCAGCCCTGCCCGAACAGGGCGTTCGCCCGCGTCCATTCGTCGTCGGAGATACCACAACTCGACAACGGCGAGGAGCGGCTGAGCAGGATGACGCGGCAGTCCTTGCTCGCCGCCGAGCCGGGATCGTCGCCGAGCGAGAGGGCTTCCCGGCCGGTCCGCCGCTCGTAGAAGATCTCCGGCACCGGCCGCAGCGCGGCGATTGGTCCGCTGTAGACCCCTGGTAGCCACCGCAGGAGCCAGGCGGACTGCGGCGCTTGCGCCAGATACGTTTCCGGCTGCATGGGGCGGAACCAGATGGCGTAGACGGCAAAGGTGACGACGCCGAGCGCCAGGGGCAGCCACCGCTGGCGCTGCCGGAGCAGGCGCAAGGCTGGCTCGATGAACGGGAGCAGCAGTGGCAGCAGCCAGACATCGTAGCGCAGCAGATGGTAGGTGCCGCCGCTGTTAATGTTAGGAGTCTGGGTGAAGGAGAAGAGAAACACCGTCCCGGCGGCGACGGCGCAGGCTGCGGTCAGGCGAAGGTCGCTGAGCCGGCGCACCCACGGTCCGCGCCAGCCGCTCCGGATCAGGCCCACCAGCCCGATGATGGCGAGGAGCACTGGCAGCGGCGCCCACCAGAGGAGGCCGATATCGGGGTCCCAGAGGGGGGCGACGTAGCTTCGAAGCGCTGGCCAGCCCGCGCGAAAACCGCCGTTGAGCCGCTGCGGGGTGAGCACACCGACCTGGACCAGGTAGTAGATCGGGTGGGCGGCGCCAAGGAGCGCTGCGGCCGCGATCAGGGTCGCTGTCCGCCAACCGGGGCGCGGGGCGCGCGAACCGTCTCGTCGCAGGCGGCCGAACCCGCCACGCCCGAGCCAGCGCACGGCGGCGGCGCCCCAGAGCGCGATCACCAGGGCGATGATCGGGGCGTTCTGAGTGGCGGCGGCCGCGGCGGCCACGGAAGCCCAGAGGAACCGGCCGCGCCGCGCCTCGGCCATCGCAACGGCGAGCAGCGCGAACTCGAAGAGCTCGACCTGCGCCTTGTCGACCCACCAGAGCACCGGCGAGGCGAGCAGCAGCAGGGTCGCCGCCGGTCCGAATGCCCGCCCCGATCGCCAAAGTCCGAACGCCAGGAGCAGGACGTTGATGACCAGAAAACCGCGTCCGGGGTGGAACCCCAGCGACTCGGCGCCACCCACCAAGGGAGCGGCGAGCAGTGGGTAGAACCAGAAATGGGAGAACTCCTGGCGTCCATCCGCGACAAGCGCCGGCTGATCGAGCAGCCCGCCTCCGGGGAAGTGCGAGTCGTCCGGTTGACGGTCGCGCCAGCCCTTGAAGGAGGTCATCTCGGCTGGCGTGAGAGCCGGGGGACGAAGGTGCGATAAGGCAAACGCCATGGCGTAGTATTGATGCGCGTCGCCGGTGCGGCGGATCGGTGCAACGGCCCCAAGGACGATGGCAACGGCGAACGCCAGCCAGAGCAGCACCCAACCGGGCCGAGCGCGTCGCCACCGGCGCCCGTGGACCCGGCTGGTCGGCGCCGGTGGCGCGATCGGAGCACCGGTCGCCACCGGTTCGTGCGTGATGCCGCTGAGCGCCCCTTCTGTCACCCGCGCGCGCTCTTGCCGCCGGACGTCAATACTCGCGACAGCTCCCGGGCCGGCACCGACTCCCCTGGGCGGCGCCAGCAATTGGACGCAGTCAACCGGTCACCTGCTGGAGTGGGGCGGCCTGGTCGGCCGTGATGAGCATCTCCACCAGCGCCGCGAAGTCGACCTGCGGTCGCCAGTCGAGCCGGTCACGGGCGCGCGACGCATCGCCGACGAGCGGAACGTCCCCCTCGGGTCGCCAGAATGCCGGATCGCTGACGACGTGCTCCCGGTAGTCGAGACCGACCCGGGCAAAGGCCAGCTCGCACCAGTCACGGACGGTATGCACCTCCCCGGTGGCGATGACATAGTCGTCCGGTGTTCCAGCGCGGAGTGCCAATGGCATCGCGCGGACGACATCACCGGCGAAACCCCAGTCGCGGCGGGCGTCGAGGTTGCCGAGGCGCAGGGTCGTCTGCTCGCCACGAGCGATGGCGACGGCGCCCCGGGTAATCTTGCGGGTCACGAAGCTCCCTGGGCGGCGCGGTGACTCATGGTTGTAGAGGATGCCGACCGCGACAAACATCTCGTAGCGGTTGCGATAGACATGGGCGAGGTGATGGGCGTAGGCCTTGGCCGCCCCGTAGGGGGAGGTTGGCCGGATCGGCGTCGTCTCATCCTGCGGGCTGCGTTCCGGCTCGCCGAAGATCTCACTGGACGAGGCGATGAACAGCCGCGCCCCCGGGGCGGTGCGACGCGCCGCTTCCAGCAGCCGGGCGGTGCCAAGCCCCGTGATCTCGCCGGTCTCGGCGGGCGCGTCCCACGACTGCCCGACCGAGCTCTGAGCAGCGAGGTGATAGATCTCGTCCGGGGCGGCCATCGCGAGTGCGCGTTCCAGGCTCGCGGCGTCGCGCAGGTCCGCCGGTGCGGTCGCCTTGACGAATGGCAGATCGGCCGGGACCGAGCCCTGGCGCGTGATCGCCCAGATATCACCCCCCTCGTCATGGAGCAGTCGCGCGAGATACGGACCGTCCTGTCCGGTCACACCGGTGATCAGAATCCGGCGGGGCGGTTGGTCGGATGACATACCGGCTCAGACGCCGGAGGCGGCGCGCCGCCGCAGGATGCCCCGCGACAACTCGTCGGCGACCAGCGCAAGATCCGCCTCGACCATCATGGAGATCAGTTCCCGAAAGCGGATCGCGGGCTCCCAGCCCAGCTCGGTTCGGACCCGGGCGGGATCGCCGACCAGCAGATCGACCTCGGCCGGGCGGTAGAACGCCGGGTCGACCACGACGTGATCCTGCCAGTTCATGCCGGCGGCCGCGAACGCCGCCTCGCAGCATTCCTGCACGGAGTGGGTCTCGCCGGTGGCGACGACATAGTCGTTCGGCTCGTCCGGCTGCAACATCAGGTGCATCGCGCGGACATAGTCACCAGCGAACCCCCAGTCTCGCCGCGCATCGAGGTTGCCAAGACGAAGCTCGCGGTCGACGCCATGCTTGATCCGCGCGACGCCGTAGGAGATTTTGCGAGTGACGAATTCCAGCCCGCGACGCGGACTCTCATGGTTGAACAATATGCCCGAGGTGGCATACATGTTGTAGCTCTCACGATAGTTGACCGTGATCCAATGACCGTACAGCTTCGACACGCCATAGGGAGATCGCGGATAGAAGGCGGTGGTCTCATCCTGTGGGACCGCCTGCACCTTGCCGAACATCTCCGACGATGACGCCTGGTAGAAGCGCGCGTCCGGTCGGGCGAGTCGCAGCGCTTCGAGCAGGCGGGTCACACCGAGAGCGGTGAACTCGCCGGTCAGGACCGGTTGCTCCCACGAGGTCGGGACGAAGCTCTGGGCGGCCAGGTTATAGACCTCGTCGGGCTGGTAGCGCTGGGCAATGGTCAGCAGCGAGGTCTGGTCGAGCAGGTCAGCCCCGACCAGCTCGATCCGCTCGCGCAGGTGCTCGATCCGGCTGGCGGTGTCGGTGCTGGTCCGCCGGGTGACGCCGATCACCCGATAATCGAGGTCGAGCAGATGCTCCGCCAGGTAGCTGCCATCTTGGCCGGTGATTCCGGTAACGAGCGCGGTCGGCATAGTTGCTCCATTCGTCGGGGCGTCGCGGACGCGGTCACGGTCGGTCGGTGAGCCTGGCTGATGCGGCGGGGCGGGTCTGGGCGGGGGCTGGGCCTCCCGCGGCCGGACGATCGCCATAGGCGGCGGCGACCATGTCGAGCGACGCGTTCAGGGTGCGTCGCGGCGCTTCCCGCGCGAACCACTCCGCCGTCGAGGTCCGAAGTGCCGGACCGGCGTCCCAGATGCGGACGATCGCCGCGGCAAGGTCCGGCGCGCTGGCCGAGCTGGCGATAATGCCATTCTCGCCGTCGACGATCAGCTCGGTCGCGGCGTTGTCTGGTCCGGCCACCACGATACTGGGAATGCCGTGGGCCGCCGCTTCGACCACCACCAGTCCGTATCCCTCCCGCCGTGACGGCTGCAGCAGGCAGAGTGCCCGGCGCAGCGCCGTCTCCAACGTCGTGTGGTCGACAAAACCAGGCAGATCGACGATGCCGTTGAGACCCTGGCTGTCGATCAGCCGTTCCACCTCCACCCGGTCGGGACCATCCCCAAAGATGATACCGCGCAGTTCCGGCAGGTGTCGCCGCGCCAGCGCGATCGCCGGGATCAGGGCAGGAACGCGCTTCTCGGGGACGTGCCGGCCAATGAAGACGACCACCGGATCGGCCGGCTCCGGTCGCGGCTGGCTGAGATCGCCGTCGTAGATGCCGCCGAGCACGACGACCTCACCGGCATACCCTTCCTGGCGGAGACGGTTCGCGTGGAGCCGCGACAGGCAAAAGGCACGCTGCGGGATGCGCGTGCAGAGCCGTTGGACTGCCCAACCAACGGTGCCGCCAATCCGGCCGATGTATTCCCGCCAGTAGGCGCGCGTCCAGACCTCGAACCAGTCGACCACCAGCCGGTAGTGAGCGGCGCCGGCCCACCGGAGCAGTCCCGCCGCGAGCAGCGAGAAGTAGGGGAAGCTGGCGGTCTGGACGACATCGTAGGAACGGCGATGACGGAGAAGGTGCCAGAGCACCCCGGCACCAAAGACGATGGGCGGGAGCACCCGCCGGCGGCCGTCGACGTAGAGGGAGAGGCGCGGTCCGACCGGGATCACGGCAATGCCGGGTAGGGCAGGCGGTTCGTCGCGCGGCCACTGTCGCAGCGTCAGATAGGTGACCTGGTGGCCATCGGCCGCCAACCGCTCGGCGACGGCGCGATACCATCGCTCGCCGCCACCGACGGTGTAGGGAAAGAGGCAGTCGTAGATGAGACAGACGCGCACGGTCGCTCAGTTCCCCACTATCTGATGCGGCGATCGGACGTCCGGGGAGATGACGCGGTGACGTTCACGGGGGTGCCCGTGTGACATCCGCGCCGCTGGTCGTGCGTTCGAGCGACCGTCGTTGCCGGTCTCACGCGCGGAGGATAAAGGTCGGCACGCCATGCTCGGGGTCGCGGCAGCGATCGAGGTCGGGGCCGTACTCGGCGATCGCGACCGCCACCGCGTCGGAGACGGCGATGCAGGCAGCGTCGACCGCCGTTGCCCATTCGCTCGTCAGGCGGTTCGTCGCGACCTCGGCATCGAACTCGTCCCGGTCAAGCTCGGTCGTGGTGCCGTCGGGGTCGAGCCAGAGATCGAGCTCGAGGTCGAGATCCCGATAGTAGTTGCGGCGAATCTCCGCGATCGGCTGCGAGAAGTTGACGTAATATCCAACCGTCCGGTCGTCGTTGGTGGTGAAGCGAAGCAGGGAGAACCACCGATCGGGGAAGAACCATTGCTCGGCCGCGGTCCGGGCCAACCGCTCGACGCCGGCTAGCGTGCGGACCTCGACTTCGCGGGGGCGATAGAAGCTGAAGCGATGGTGCAGTATCTGGCGTTCGCCGCCCGGTCCCTGCACGGTGCGCCAACCGCCCTCGATCTGGTATTCCCAGCAGGCGCCGCGCAGCTTCTCTTTGCGGTAGAAGATGCGGTCGCTCATGATTGACGTCCTCTCGCGCTCCCGAGCGGCTCCCGCGCCGGGATTCCCGAACGTCGAGGGTACCGCACCTGGGTCGGCGCCGTCTTGGTGACGCGGACCAGGCAGCTGCCACCGGCGACAACCGTCGTGACGCCGTCGATCCTGCCACCGAGGGTGGTCGCCGCCCGCCGCCCCGTCACGAGCTCCTCGTCGAGGTCGCAGCCCTTGGGGAAGAGTGCCTGGCCCCCCACCCGCAGCAGCGGGAACGACAACTCAAGCAAGGCTGCCAGCGAGGCGACGGCGCGGGCGGTCGCGATGTCGTAGGCGCCGCGGTGAGCAGGGTCGCGACCGAGGTCCTCAGCCCGCCCGTGGATGACGTCGATTCCGGTTAATCGAAGCGCGTCGATGACATGCCGGAGAAACAGGACCTTCTTGCCGGTCGCTTCGATCAGTGTCATCTGCATACCGGGGCAGGCGATTTTCAGCGGGAGCGCGGGGAAGCCAGCGCCGCTGCCGATGTCGACGAGGCGCGGGGTGCCCTGTCCGCCGAGCTGGTCGTGAAGGACCGGCACCATCCGCAACGCATCGAGGAAGAGCCGCCGGTCGATCTCGGCAGGGTCGGTGATGGCCGTGAGATTGTGACGACCGTTCCAGTCGATCAGGAGCGACCGGTAGCGGTCAAAGCGAGGGATGCACTCGTCGCGGTGAAGACCGATCGCGTCAAGTGACGCCTGCAGATTGACAATGGATCCGGGAGCGACCCGTGGCTCGCCAGCGGCGACCATGGTCAGGATCGCTCCTCGCGCCAGGTTCCATCCTCCATGCTCGCTCCTTCGTTGCCCGCTGACTACCCCGCCCGTTCGAGCAGCGCGACCGGAGCCACCGTCACCGATTTGGCGGCGACGACGTGCCGAGCGGCTCGCGCGATCCCATCCGGCGAAAGCCCGGCCAGCTCGCGAAGCCGCCCCTGGGAGGCCTGCTCGAAGACGCGGTCGGGAACACCCAGGATCTGGACCGGCAGGCTGATATCGTGCGCGGTCAGCAGCTCCAGGACACCGGCGCCGAAGCCGCCGGCGATCGCGTTTTCCTCGACCGTCACGACGGCGCCGCATCGCTCGGCGAGATCGACCAGCATCTGATCATCGAGCGGCTTGATGAAGCGGGCATTGACGACGCTCGCCTCGATCCCCTCCTGCATCAACAGCTCCGCCGCTCGGATGGCGGGCTCTACCATCGCCCCGACCGCGATCAAGGCCACATCGTCGCCCATACGCAGCCGCTCAGCACGTCCGATCGGCAGGGCGATCAGGGGACTGTCGGTCGCGACGCCGACCCCGGCCCCGCGTGGGTAGCGAATCGCGATCGGACCATGATGGTCGATCGCCGTCTTCAACATGTGACGAAGCTCGTCCTCGTCCTTGGGCGCCATGATCGTGATGTTGGGCAGGCAACGGAGGTATGAGAGATCGAAGATGCCGTGATGAGTTCGCCCGTCATCGCCGGCAAAGCCCGCCCGATCCATCGCGAAGATCACCGGCAACCGCTGCAGACAGACATCGTGCACGATCTGGTCGTAGGCGCGCTGCAGAAATGTCGAGTAGATCGCGACGACCGGACGCATCCCCTCAGCGGCGAGACCGGCGGCAAAGGTGACGGCGTGCTGCTCGGCGATCCCGACATCGAAGAACCGATCCGGGTGGACCGCCTCGAACTTCGCGAGGGAGGTGCCGGTCGGCATCGCAGCCGTGATGGCGATGATCCGGGGGTCGTCATCCGCCAGCTCGATCACCGTGCGGGCGAAAACATCCTGATACTTCGGCGGTGTCCGCGGGGCCGGGGTGTCGACCGGCGGGGCGGCCGCCACCGCCGAGACGGCATGCCCCCGCTCACCGTCGGCTTCAGCGACCGCGTAGCCTTTCCCCTTCTGGGTGACGACATGGAGGAAGACCGGTCCACCAAGATCGCGCGCCTGCCGGAGCGCCTCGACCGTCGCCCGGAGGTCGTGACCGTCAACGGGGCCGATGTACGTAAAGCCGAGCTCTTCCCAGATCATCGCGTGGTAGACAAACTCCTTGAAGGAGTCCTTCATCCGCTTGCCGAGCTCGACCAGCAGCTCCCCCTGAGGCAGTCGTTCGACCATCCGCGCCAGGTCGTCCTTGGCGCGATTGTAGCGACGATCGGTCCGAACGCGGTCGAGATATTTCGAGATCGCACCGACGTTCGGCGCGATCGACATCTCATTGTCATTAAGAACGACGACCAGCGGAACATTGAGATTGCCGGCGTTGTTCAGCGCTTCAAAGGCCATGCCGCCAGTGAGTGCGCCATCCCCGATCACCGCGGCGACGTGCCGCGGCTCGTGCCGCTGTTGAAACGCGACCGCCATGCCGAGCGCGGCCGAGATCGAGGTCGAGGCATGCCCCGCTCCAAAGGCGTCGTGCGGACTCTCGTCACGGCTGAGGAACCCCGACAGCCCGCCTTCCTGGCGAATCGTCGGGAAACGGTCGCGGCGACCTGTCAGCAGCTTATGAATGTAGGCCTGGTGGCCAACATCCCAGACGATGCGATCGCGCGGGGAGTCGTAGACAAGGTGGAGGGCGATCGACAACTCAACGGTGCCGAGGCTAGCCCCCAGATGGCCGCCAGTACGAGTCACGACATCGATGAGCTCGGTCCGAATCTCGGCCGCGAGGGCTTCGAGCTCGGCGAGGGATCGTCCCCGGAGGTCGGCCGGCGCCAGGATTTGATCGAAGATAGGCGTGGCGCCTGGCTCGGCGGCGGTGGCTGACATTGTTCTCTCCCTCACCAGGGCTGGCGCAATCACCCCTCGTTGCGGGGAGCTCGCGGCCTGGCGTGGTGGACGGCCCGGCGAAAGAACCGGCATGGCGGACCCACCCGTGGTCCAACGGGACACCTTAGCAAGCCTCCTGCCGCCGCGTCAAACGACGAGCGTGGGCAGGCTGGTTCTGGCTCGTGCGCGGGCTACGCCGGTTCAAGGGATTGAACCGGCGTAGCCCGCGTATGGAGTGACGGTCTTCATGCAGAGCTGGCAGGATGCTGCATGCGAAGAATGGCAGGCGATGATCCCGAGGCTCTGTCCGGCGTTCGGTCGTGCCAGGGAGATCGGCGCCCAGACGCTGGATCGGCATCGCAATGGCGAACGGCGGGTCCAGATGACGCGACGCCCTGAACCATCGGACCAGATCGAAACGACGACCGCGGCGGCTGGTGGCTGGCAGGCTCGCCGGGGCTGGATTGGCCTGTCCATCGCGATCCATCTCGTGGCCACGGTCGTGATGACCTGGCCGGTTGGCGCTCACCTCCGTGATGCAACGGTTGGCTATCCGGATGCGGGAACCGTCGGGGGCATCGACCCCCTCTGGGGCATCTGGGCCAACCGCTGGGTGCAGCATCAGCTGCTGCACGATCCCCGGCATCTCTTCGATGCCAATATCTTCTACCCGCTCGATCACACGCTCGGCTACTCCGATGCCATGATGACAAACGCGCTGCTGACCGCCCCGGTCACGCTCCTGTCGGGCGATCCGGTCCTGGCGAACAGTCTGCTGGTGCTGGCGATGTTCCTGGTCGCGGCGCTCGGCATGCAGGCGCTGGTGCAGCGGTTGGCGGGCAATCGGGCGGCGGCACTCCTCTGCGGCCTTGGCTTCGCCTTTCTGCCATTCCGGTTCGCGCACCTGCGTCACGTGCATCTGCTCGGACACGCCTGGACACCGTGGGTGCTGCTGGCGCTGCTGACGCTGGCCGAGCGGCGCACCTGGCGCCGGGCGATCGGGTTCGGCCTGCTGCTGGCGATTCAGGCGCTAACGAGTGTTTACCTGATGTTTCAGGTGATGCTGCCGGTCGGCGTCACGGTCGCCCTGCTCCTCATTGTGCGGCGGTCCGGGCGCGGGCGCTTCCTCCTTCTGTTCCTCGCTGGGTCGGCGCTGGCGGCGCTGCTGGTGGTGCCGGCCTACCTGCCGTACCTCGCCATCCGCGACGAGCAGGGACTGCAGCGCACCATCTACGAAACGGAATACTGGAAGGCAATGCCCGCCTCGCACCTGCTGCCATGGGGGAGCCGGTTCTGGAGCGTGGTCGGTCTCGAAGGCTGGGCACGGCGGGGTGTCCAGGGAGGGGCGACCGATTACCCCGACACGCGATTCCTCGAGCAGGCGATCTTCTCTGGCGGTCTGGCGTTGCTCGGGGCGCTGGTGGGTCTGCTCGGGTGGCGGCGGCGACCGATGACCACCGTGCTGCTCGGGGTGATCGGGGTCGGGGCCTTTGTCCTGTCGCTGGGGCCATCGCTGGGGCCGCGTGCCTACCTGCCGGCGATGACCTCAGGGATTCCGCTGCCGTTCGGCTGGCTCTTTCGGCACCTTCCCTTCTTTACGGCGATGCGCGTCTCCGCCCGCTTTGGGGTGCTCGTCAATCTGGCGGTGATCGGTCTGGCCGGGCTGGGTGTCGCCCGCGGATGGGAACGCATCGAAGCGTGGCGACCGCACCTACCGCGATGGACCGGTCCCGTGCTCAGCGCCGGGCTCGCCGTGCTCCTGCTCGGCGAGCTGTGGGCTGGACCGGTCCCGATGGCGACGCTCGACCGCCGGTCGGTCGTGGCAGCGCCCTATCACTGGCTGTCGGGTCAACCGGATGGGCCGGTGATGGAGTTTCCAGCGACCCTGGCACTGACCGATCCCGAGGCCGGACCGACCTGGCGCCGGGCGGCGGAGCGGATGTACTGGTCGACGATCTCCTGGAGGCCGCTGGTCAATGGCTACTCCGGCGCCTTTCCCGCCGCCTACATGGCGTACCTGGCCGCCTTTGAACGACCCGTCGCCCAGCCGGACGGATCTGAGGCGGTGGGGACCAGCGCGGTCGATGACCGGACGGTCGGTTTGCTGCAGGACATCGGTGTCCGCTACGTCATCGTCCATCGCGACCAGTATCCCGCCGATCTCTGGCCGGAGGTCGCGCGGGGGTTGGAGGCAGCCCGGCCGACCCTGGAGCCAGCAGCGAGCTTCGGCGACGCGCTCATCTATCGCGTGCAGGCGAGTACCGGCCCCCCGTCGGTCCGACTCCAGCTGGCCGCGCCGCCTCGTGTGTCACCCGGTGGCTCCTGGCAGCCAGTGTTGACGCTGACACCGACCGCCGACCGCTCAGTGCTCGTCGCGTTGCGACGACCCCTCTCGCTTGAAGTGGTCTGGCGGGATGGTGAGGGACAGATCGTTCAGCGCGATCGGACGGCGCTCGACTGGCTCCCGACCGTGATCGCACCGCCTGGGGTCGAGTGCGCGCTGTCGTTCCAGACATGTCAACCGCCCGGACGTGGGGCGTTTGGCTCAGGCGAAGGCCCACGAGTGCCGGTCGCCGCCGGAACCTACACGGTGGAGGTTACGGTCACGGGGCGTGTCGAGGAGCAATGCGTGGTGCGAGTCGAGGTCGGTCCGGGAACGGCAGATGCCGCTGACGTTCCCTGCCAGAGACGGGGGCACCGCGAACCGGCCACACCCTCGGGGTAGAATGCGGCGATTTCGAGCCAGATCTGATGGAGGGTTCATGGTGGACGAGCCGGTTCGCGCGGACACGACGCCCGCGGATGCGCCATCGTCGACCACGGAGCGTGCGGACCTGCGTGAGACGGGGCCAGTGGAGGCGCCATCGACCGCCGCCGTGACCTGGACCCCTGGCGGGCCCTCAACCGTCGGCACGGCTGAATCCATGAGCCAGGATCGGTCCCCCACCTGGCTGCGCGGCTGGCGATGGGGCGCGCTGGTCGCGGCGCTCTACGTGCTGGCGACCATCGTCATGACCTGGCCGTTTGCGCGCCACATCGGCGACTCGACCGTCGCCGCGGTCGATCCGGTCTGGGGCATCTGGGCCAACCGCTGGGTCCAGCATCAGCTCGTGTCCGACCCGCGCAACCTTTACCAGGCCAACATCTTCTATCCGCTGGCGAATACGCTCGGGTACTCCGATGCGATGGTCGCCAACGCGGTGCTGACCGCCCCGATCTTCTGGTTGACGGGCAACGCGATCCTCACCAACGGTCTGCTGACCCTGGCGACCTTTCCCCTGGCGGCAGGAGGAATGTACGCGCTGGTGCGCCGCCTCTCCGGCAACCGGGCGGCGGCCTTTCTGGCGGGGCTCGCCTTTGCCTTTGTGCCGTTTCGCTTCGCGCACATTCGCCACGCCCACCTGCTGGGGCATGCCTGGACGCCCTGGGTGCTGGTCGGGCTGCTAGCGCTGGCCGAGAAGCGCACCTGGCGCTGGGCAGTGGGATTCGGATTGCTGCTGGCAGTCCAGGCGCTGACGAGTGTGTACCTGATGTTCCAGGTGGCGTTGCCGCTCGCTATCGCCTTGCTGGTGGTCATCGTGGCGGAACGCAGGGCTCGCAGCTGGCGTTTCGCGGCAACGTTCGGGGTGGCGCTGGCGCTGGCGGCGCTGCTGGTGGTGCCGACCTACCTGCCATACCTGGCGGTTCGCGACGAGCAGGGATTGCAGCGGACGATCTACGAGGCGGAGTACTGGAAGGGGTTGCCGTCGTCGCATCTCAAGCCGTGGAACAGCCGCCTCTGGCGCTGGACGAACCAGCAAACCTGGCAGGATCTTCGCCTGCGCGCGAGCGGAACGGCCTACGGCAACGGCTATAACGACGACGAGGACGCGATCTTCTCTGGTGGTCTGGCCCTACTCGGTGCGTTGGTTGGCCTGGCGGGCTGGCGACGGCGACGCTTCGCGACGGGTCTGCTGATCTTGATCGGGGTGGCGGCGTTCATCCTGTCGCTTGGCCCGTCGCTTGGGCCGCGAGCGTACCTGCCAAGCATCCAGCCGGGTCCGCCATTGCCCTACAAATGGCTCTTCGACCATGCGACGGTGCTGCGGGCGACGCGGGTGACGGCGCGCTACGGCGTCGTCGTTAACCTGGCGGTGGTGGCGCTGGCGGGGCTTGGGGTCGCCTGGTCGTGGGAGCGATTGGCGCCGCGATGGCGCGATCCGCGGCGGCGATCGTGGGCGGCCGTCGGACTGACCGCCCTGTTGGCGCTCCTGTTGCTCGGGGAGCTCTGGACCTGGCCGATCCCGACCGAGGCGATCGATACGAGCGATGCGGCCGCCGCGCCGTACCGGTGGCTGGCCGAGCAGCCGGACGGTCCGGTGATGGAGTTTCCCGCTTCGCCCGCGGCGTTGAAAGGCGGCACGACCGGGCAGACGAACGTCGAGCTGATGATGTACTGGTCGACGATCCATTGGAAGCCGCTGGTCAACGGCTATTCCGGCTTTTTCCCGAAGGCCCATCTGGACTACCTGGCGGCCTTCGACGGAACGTTGAAGCGAGCGGATGGCACGACGACATCGAGCGTCAGCCATGTCGAGCGCCGGACGGCGCCGCTGCTGCAGGACCTGGGTGTGAAGTACGTCGTCGTTCATCGCGACCGCTATGCGCCCGCGGAATGGCCGGCGGTCGCGAAGGCACTCGCCGCCGCGGACGGAGTACTGACCCCGGGCGGTGATTTTGGCAACGCGCTCGTCTTTGCGGTGAAGCCGGGGAATGCGGTCCCGCCGGTGAGTGTCCGGCTCGTCGCCCCGACTGTGGCCGCGCCCGGCGCGACGTGGGAAGCGGGTCTGGCGATCCGATCGACGGGCCGACCGGCGCTGCTCTATCTGCGGGAGCCACTTGAGCTGACGATGACCTGGACGGATGGCACGGGACAGATCGTGCGGCGAACGACGCGCAAGCTCGGCGATCTTCCCTCGGTCGTGCGACCGGCGGGTGTCTTCTGTTCCCCGGTCGTTGCCTCCTGCCGACCGCTCCGGGCCGCGGGCAACACGATCGTGGTCGACCCCGGCCACCCGAACCGGGCCCCTGAGACCCCGGGAACCTACCGACTCGATCTCTCAGTTACCGGAGCCGTCTCGCTGAGCTGTCACTACCAGGTCACGATCTCGACCGCGACACCGGCGGAGACGGTCGGGGCGTACCGGGATTGTGCGACCGGGTAGGGATGGGCGGGCGTCGGTGGCACGAGGAACCAGACGTGCCAGCGGCGTTCCCGGGTGGGAACGCCGCTGGCGAGGGAAGGGAGGGAATGCCGGCGGCGGGCTGGCCGCCGGTCAGGAAAGGGTTGGTACGGGAAGGACCGGTCAGGTCGTCGCGGTGGCGGTCAGGGTCGGTGCGGGTTGGCCGGTGGTTGGCGTGCCGTCGCTCCGGCGGCCGCTGTGGCGGTCGCCCCGATGAGCGTCGACCAGGCGGTCGACCGCCGTCGTGACGCGGTCCTTGAGCTGGGTGGCCGTCTCACCGGCGACCGGAGTGCCGGCCCGGGCCTCGTCGATGCGGGCGACGATCGCATCCTGGAGGGCAGCGACGAGGCTGGCCCGCTCGATACCCCGATCGGCGGCAATCTCCGCCAGGCTCTTGCTATCGGCGAGAAGACTCCGAAGCTCCTTGGGGTCGATGCCGAGGACCTCGGTGACCGCATCGACGACATCGCCGGGTCCAAGGCGGCTCACGTCGCAATCGGCGAACGAGCCATTGATGGCCGTGTCGGCCGAGCGGATGCGGTCGGCGACGGCGTCGGCCTGAGCCTGGGTCAGCGTCGTATCGGCGACAAGGCTGGCGAGCGCGTCATCGACGCGTTTGGTCATCTTGTCGCCGATCTTAGCCGCGGCCTGGCCGATCATCCGGCAGTCGTTCTTCGGTTTGGCGGCGGCGGTGGCGTCTGGCCCGCCGATGCCCACCAGGGCACCGATGGCGACGACGACAAGAGTGGCGACGACGAGGAGGCGGGCGGTCCAGCTCGTGCTTCGGACGTGGATCATGGGGATACTCCTTCGATGACGATCTGACGAGGGAAGACGGCACGCCGGGCGACCGCTTCTCACCGGGGTTTGCGTGTTAGCCGGGGGCAGGGAGATCGACGACCACCGTGGTGCCGACGGTCTCCTCGCTCGCGATCGAGATGGTCCCGCCGTGGGCGGCGACCAGCTCGCGGGTAATGGCCAGTCCCAGACCGAAACCGCTGTTGCCGCGCCCCTCGTCGCCCCGCTCAAACCGGTCGAAGACGCGGCCGAGCCGGTCGGCGGGGATGCCGCTCCCCGTATCACGTACCGTGAAGCGGACGCCGGGACCATCGGACGATGTCCGCGGATCGCCCCGTGGATCGCCCCGCGGCTCGGCACTCACGGTGACGGTGCCACCGGCCGGCGTGTGATGAAGGGCGTTGGCGACCAGGTTGCCAAGGATTTGGGCGAGCCGTTCCCCGTCGGCGTCGACGGTGAGATCGGCTGGGACGATCGTGGTCAGGGTCACGCCGCCAGACGCCGCCAGCGGCGCGAAGCGATCCGCGACCCGAGTCAGGGCGGGCTCGACCTCCAGGGCTTCGCGCCGGAGCGGTGTTTGGCCAGACTCGATCCGGGCAAGGTCGAGGAGACCGGCGATCAGGTGGCTCATTCGCTCCGCTTCGCCGGTGATCGTCGCCAGCGCCCGCCCCTGCTCGGGCGGATCGGTGATGACCCCGTCACGCATCCCCTGGGCATAGCCGCGAATGCTGGTCAATGGCGTCCGCAGCTCGTGGGCGACGTTCGCGAGCAGCTCACGTTGACCGCGGGCCGTCGCCGCCACCTGGTGCGACATCATGTTGAAGCTCGTGACCAAACGGCCAAGTTCATCGGTTCCTTCTCCCGTGACTCGTTGCTCGAGTGCGCCCGCTGCCATCGCGTTCGCGGCGACGGTCAGGCGCGTCACCGGTGCGGCGATTCGCCGGCTCAGGACATAGCCCGCGATCGCGGCGACCACGAGCGCCGCCGCGACCGTCGCCCCCAGCGGCGGCAGATACCGTCCGATCAACGGACGACGCTTGATCCGGTCGGCGATCCCAAGAATGCGCGACGGTGGTCGCCCATCGGCCGCCAGGACGACCTGTGCGCCCTTGAGCGCATCGCGCGTTGTACCCGCCAGCGCCGGTGAGGCGACCCGCCGCCGGATACCAGTACGGCGCCGCGACTGGCGATCGACGGCCGCGATGTCGTCCGCGTAGGCGTCCAGCCGCTGCCCGACCAACCCCTGGTTCCCATCGCCACCCGGCCCGGTGTCGTAGCGCACCGTGCCGTCGGCATCGAACACCAGCAACCGGACGTTGAGCTGCCTGGCCTGCCGTTGCAGCGCCTCATTGACCACCTTCCGGCCCACCGCCGTGTTGTCCCGCCGGTCGAGAAAATTGATCTCGACCAGCAAGGGCACTGCCAGGTCCTGAAGCTGATCGACCTGCGCCCGGCGCTCTTCGCGGCGGAGCAATCCGGCGCTGATCGCCAGAATCAGACTGATCGCGATCAGGAGAACCAGCCCGTGAGAAGCGATCAGGCGCGCCCGAAGACTGCTGAAGCGGGGAGACGTCAGGGTCGATCTCGGGGAGGTCGGGCTGTCGGCAGCGGCCATCCGCGTCCTCCGGGCCGCCCGTGCGGCCCCTGTCTTGAAGGGTAGGGGAGGACTGTAACAGGAGCCTTAACGCGGCCGATCTACCGGATCGTGAGCCGGTATCCGACCGAGCGGACCGTCTCGATCAGCACCCGTGGGGCGACGGACGTGAGTTTGTCGCGGAGGCGAGAAACGTGAACGTCGACCGTCCGGGTATCACCGCGGTCGCCGGCGTTCCAGACCCGATCGAGCAGTACTTCGCGCGACAGGACGACACCTGGCCGTGCGGCCAGAGCGGCAAGCAGATCGAACTCCCTGGCCCGCAGGAAAATCTCTTCGCCGGCGACGGTGAGGCGTCGCGTTTCCAGATTGAGGCGTGCATCGCCGAGGATGCGTTCCGGTGGGTCGGGCTCGCGGGGAGCGGCGCCAGAGGGTCGGTGCTCCCCGCGACGGAGGACCGCGCGGACCCGTGCCAGGAGCTCGTCGGGGTTGAAGGGCTTGGTCAGGTAATCGTCGGCGCCGAGATCGAGCCCCTCGATCTTGTCCCGGTCGTCGTCGAGTGCCGTCAGCATGATGACGGGAAGGTCGGGTCGCCCCCCGGCGCCGTCCCGGACCCGGCGGCAAAGTCCCCGGCCATCGAGATGAGGGAGCATGAGATCGAGGAGCACCAGATCGAGGTCGGACGCTCTCTGCTCGATCCGTCTCAGCCCGGTGGCGCCATCGGCGCAGATCTCGACAACGTGACCCGCATGGGAGAGGTAGAGCCGGAGCAGCTCGGCGATCGCCGCATCATCTTCGACGACGAGGATCCGGGCCATCGCGCTTCTCGCTCCTGGGCGGGGCGACCGTGGCGCGGCCCGATCTCGACCGTCACGGCGCCGCAATGCCTTCCTTCGAAAACCTCAGCCCCGGCGCGTCAGGGGTGACATGACCATCTCTCAGCGGCCGATGGCGCCGGGAAGGCGGACCTCGATGACATCGTCGAGAACATGCAGCGGCTCCAGCCCCGGTGCCGCTTCCCAGCGGGTGATGTCATCGAGACGGAGCGGCGGGCTGGCGACGACCTGCAACCGCAGGATTCCTTCGGCATATTCGCGTGCTTCCACCGATTCGACATGATCGAGGGCGGCGAGGTGCCGTTGCAGCGAGAGCGCGGTGGCGGCTCGCGGCACGCCGTGCACCAGGACCATCGTGACATGAGGGAGCGTGCTCGGTGACTCGGTCCTGGCCGCGTCTGGGGCGATAAGTCGGCCAGGCGTCGAGCGTGGGGAATCCGGATGGTCGGTTGCCGGCGGGACGATGATCGCGGTTCCACCGTTGAGGTCGCCCATCCGATGAGCAGGACTGACCTTCTCGATCGGCGCTGAATCTGATGACGTGTCTGGCAACCCCGGCGCGGGCGACCCCGCTGAGCGGGTCGAGGAGAGCGGGCTGAACAGGACATCGCCTCGTTCGACCGGCGGGACCCATGCGGTAGGCGGGGTCGGCGGGGTGGCTGGTGAGCCGATCGTCGACGCGATCGGCGAGGGATCGCTCGCGGCGGGGGACGTCTCGCCAGGATCATTCAATGGTGGGGCGTTATCGAGGGTCGAAAGCGCCTCGTCGACCCGTTGGGCCAGCGTGCTCACCTGCTCGTGGATGCGCTGCAGATCGTCGCGAATCGCGGCCAGGGTGCTGCGCTGCTGCTCCCGACCAACGGCGAGGCGGCGGTCAAGATCGGCGCGGCTGGCGGCGATATCGTGAGCCGCGCGCTCGCGCTCCGCCTGTGCCTCACGCAGCAGCTCACCCGAGCGGGCGACGTTCTCCTGGATCAGCCGGTCGAACGACTCGTAGAATGCGAGCTGGTCCCGCGCGCGTGACAGCTCCCGTTCCAGATCGGTCGCGGCTGCCCCCGCGGAGGTTGGGGTGGTGCGGTCGACCTCCTCCATCATCCCTGCCTTTCCATTCACTGTGGTCATCGCGCCCCGTCTGGTGCGGCAGGGTCCTCGGACCCGATCATTCCACACGGCTCGCGTATCAAGCCGGATTGACATGCCTGCACCGTGGGGGCGTGAGTGTAGCAGACGGTCGTAGCCCGTCGATCTCCGTCCCGATGCGTCGCCACGAGATGGCAGCGGCACGGGGCCAGCCGGTGGCGCGTGAGCATTACAATAACGACCGAGCAACCGAGGCGCCCCATGGCGTTGTATCGCGCGCTCGACCGCAGCCGATCGAGCGTCCCGTCCGATCGACGACCCGCGATCGTGATTCAGGTCAGGGGATGAGCCGACGATGGCTATGAACCAGCATCAACGCACCGCCAACGCCCAGCGCTTCCTCGATCTCACCCGCGAGCGGGTAGTCATCTACGACGGCGCCATGGGCACCTCGATTCAGTCGTACGACCTCGACGCCGAGGGGTACGGTGGAATCGAGGGGTGCAACGAGTATCTCGTCTTTCACAACCCCGGTTTGATCGAGGAGATCCATGCCTCCTTTTTCGAGGTCGGGGTCGATATCGTCGAGACCGACACCTTCGGCGGCAGCCTGCTGAAGCTGGAGGAATACGGGCTCGGCGACCGGACGTATGAGCAGAATCTGGAAGCGACACGACTCGCCCGCCGGGTCGCCGACCGCTTCGCGACCGCGAGCCAGCCGCGATTCGTCGCCGGCTCGATCGGCCCGACCGGATTGCTGCCGGCCTCCGAGGATCCGATGCTCGGGAAGGCCCGGTTCGGGGAGGTCGTCGAGCTCTTCGTCGATCAGGTGCGTGGGTTGGTCGACGGCGGCGCTGATGTCCTCCTGATCGAGACGACCCAGGACATCCTGGAGCTAAAGGCGGCGGTCCACGCGATCCTCCGGGTGCGCGAGGCGAACGGGATTGCGATTCCGATTCAGGCGCAGGTGACACTTGACACCAGCGGACGGATGCTGCTCGGCACCGATATCGCGGCGGCGCTGGCGATCCTGGAATCGCTGCCGATCGACATCGTCGGCCTGAACTGCTCGACCGGCCCGGAGCATATGCGGGAACCGGCGCGCTATCTCGGCGAGTACGCGACGCGGCCCGTCTCGATCATCCCGAATGCCGGGTTGCCCCAGAACGTCGATGGCAGAGCGGTCTATCCCCTGGAGCCGGAGCCAATGGCGCGGGCCCTCCGGGCGATGGTCGAGGAGTTCGGGATCGGTCTGGTGGGGGGCTGCTGCGGCACGACACCGGAGCACCTCGACCTGCTGGTCCGGGAGATCGGGACGCGGCCCGTGGGTGCGCGCCCGGCAAAAGCGCTGACATCGATCGCGAGCATGCTGCGCGCGGTCGATCTTCACCAGGATCCGGCGCCGCTGATCGTTGGCGAGCGGGTCAATACCCTCGGCTCACGCAAAGTCAAGCGACTGGCGCTGGCTGACGACTACGACGGCATCACGACCGTCGCCCGGAGTCAGATGGACGAGGGCGCCCACGCCCTCGACGTCTGCGTCGCGATGACCGAGCGGACCGATGAGAAGGAGATGCTGCGAACGCTGGTCAAGAAGTTGGCGCTCACGGTCGAAGGTCCGATCGTCATCGATTCGACCGAGGCCGACGTGGTCCAGGAGGCCCTTGAGCAATATCCGGGGCGAGCGATCGTCAACTCGATCAACATGGAGAACGGGCTCGGCAAGATCGAGGCGGTGATGCCCCACGCGGTGGCTCATGGCGCCGCGGTCGTGGCGATGACGATCGACGAGGAAGGAATGGCCAAGACGGCCGAGCGGAAGCTGGCCGTGGCCCGCACGATCCACGACATCGTCGTCAACGACTACGGGCTTGCGCCCGAGGCGCTGATCTTTGACCCGTTGACCTTTCCGCTCTCGACCGGCGACGAGGAGTTCTTCCGGTCGGCGGTGGAGACGATCGACGGGATCCGGGAGATCGAGCGCGCCCTTCCCGGCGTGATGACGATCCTCGGCATCTCGAATGTGTCGTTCGGGTTGAACCCGGTCGCCCGCAAGATCGTCAACGCGGTCTTCCTCTATCACGCGGTCCGGGCGGGGCTCGATCTGGCGATCGTCCACCCATCGCACGTCGTGCCATTCGCCGAGATCCCGGCGACCGAGCGGGAGCTGGCGGAGGATCTGGTGCTGGCGCGGCGACCCGACGCGCTGGCCCGGCTGATCGAGTTCTTCGAGGGACGTGAGGAGACCGCGGAGGCGGGCGGTCCCGATCCGATGGAGGGCATGGAGCCGGAGGAGCGGCTGCACTACCAGATCCTGCACCGGAAGAAGGAAGGGATCGAGGAGCAGGTCGACCTTGCGGTCGCCAAGAGCGGCGACGCGGTCGCGGTGCTGAATGGGGTGCTGCTGCCAGCGATGAAGGAGGTCGGCGACAAGTTCGGCGCCGGCGAGCTGATCCTGCCCTTCGTGCTGCAGTCGGCTGAAGCGATGAAGAAAGCGGTCGGGCGACTGGAGACCTACCTGGAGAAGCAGGAAGGGGTAACGAAGGGCACGGTCGTGCTCGCGACCGTCTTTGGAGATGTCCACGACATCGGCAAAAACCTGGTCAATACCATTCTCACCAACAACGGCTATACCGTCCACGATCTGGGCAAGCAGGTGCCGGTCAACCGGATCATCGACAAGGCGGTCGAGGTCAATGCGACGGCGATCGGGCTGTCGGCCCTGCTTGTCTCGACCAGTAAGCAGATGCCGCTCTGCGTCAAGGAGCTGCATCATGCCGGCCACGCCTTCCCGGTCATCATCGGCGGGGCGGCGATCAACCGCTCCTACGCGCAGCGAACCCTCTTCGTCACCGAGGAGACGGCCTACGAGCCGGGAGTCTTCTACGCCAAAGATGCCTTTGAGGGGCTGGCGCTGATGGACCGGATCGTCGAGCCGGCGGACCGGCAGGAGCTGCTGCGGACCACCGTCGAGGCGGCCCGGACCGCGTTGAATCGACCGGGCCGGCAGGCCTTCACGGTGCCCGAGGAGTCGACGAGCACCGAGCGCTCGGCCACGTCGCTGGTCGAGCCGCCGGCGCCTCCCTTCTGGGGCGTGCGGGAAATGGACGACATCGAGCTCCCGGATATCTGGCCGCATCTCGACCTGAAGACCCTCTTCCGGCTCCATTGGGGCGGCAAGGGGGTGAAGGATGAGGCGTGGGAACGGTTGCAGCAGGATGATTTCCTGCCCCGATTGCGGGAGATGCAGGCGACGGCGGAGCGGGAAGGATGGCTGCAACCGCGCGTGCGCTACGCCTACCTGCCGGCCAACGCAGAGGGGAATGACCTGGTTGTCTTCAGTCCAGACGAGGAGGAGCGGGAGCTGGCGCGCTTCCCGTTCCCGCGGCAGCCACGGCGGGACCGGCTCTGCCTCGCCGATTATTACCAGCCGCGCGCGGCGGGACGGCGCGACGTGGCGGTCTTTCAGATCGTGACGATGGGACCCGAGGCGACGGCGCGGACCGAGCGCCTGCAAGCCGCGGGGGAGTATGCGGAAAGCTTCTTCTCCCACGGTCTGAGCGTGCAGTCGGCCGAGGGGCTGGCCGAGTACACCCACCAGCGGATTCGCCGGGAGCTCGGCATGGGACCGGAGCAGGGCAAACGCTACTCCTGGGGGTATCCCTCCTGTCCCGACCTGGCCCAGCACGAGCTGGTCGACCGCCTCCTCGATCTCGGCGCGATCGGGGTCAACGTGACCGAGGGCTACCAGTTCGACCCCGAGCAGACGACGGCGGCCCTGGTGGTGACGCACCCCGACGCCCGCTACTACGCCCTGGCGCGCAGCGGCGGGGACGAAGCGACGCCGTAGACGCCAGCAGCGCTCTGGTTCAGGCGGCGACTCGTTCCGCGCTCGCGTCGGAGCGTCGCGGAGATGCTGACGTGATCCGGGGTGCCGGTGGTCGCGCCCGCCGGTGATGGGATCGTCCCGGCGCGCCCCCCACGACTTGGGGAAGGGAGGAGTGGGATCGGTCGGAGCGCTCCGATAGTCCGCATTATATGTATTGTCTACCGACTTTGTCAAGAAACAGATAGTAGGATTTTTTGGACCTTCCTGGCGAGGACGGACTGCCGCCGACCGCTCAGGGATGGATGGCGAGGCGGGGTGTTACCTCCGTCGCCAGAGTTCGAGCCGCGTTGCTCCGGCGGTTGGGATGACTGGTCGCCCATCGCACGCTCTGGAGCACGGGCGAACGTCGTCGCGTCACTGCTCGGCCCGGCGATTGCCTACATGGCCCGCCCTCGGTATGCTGCCCGTCATCGTCCACAGTCGAACGGTCAGGGCCCGACCCGTGGGGAGGATGAATGGGACAGCCGCTATCGCCGGAGAAGCTGGTCTACGGAATCGCGCAGGCGGGGGACCCGCAGATCTCGCCCGATGGGACGAGCATCCTGTATGCCGTCACGCAGCACCATCCGCGGGGGAAGCATCGAACGACGAGCGCCATCTGGACCTGTGGCATCGACGGGTCGGCGCCGCGGCAGCTGACGTTCGGGCCGGGCCGCGACGCGGGAGCCCGCTGGTCGCCGGACGGTCAACAGATCGCGTTTGTCTCGGACCGGGTCGACCGGAGTGGCGTCTTTTCGCTGCCGCTCGGCGGCGGCGAGGCACGACAGCTGACCCGGCACCAGCAGCCGGTCGACGCGCTGGCATGGTCGCCCGACGGCCGAAGCATTGTCTACACGGCGCCGTTCGACCCGCGGAACCCCGACGAGACGCCACCGCCGGAGGGCGCGGCACCGGCTGTTCGGTCGATCCGCCGGATCGACTACAAGCAGGACAATCGGGCCGATGGCTATCTCGGCGATCTGCGATCGCAGCTCTTCGTCGTCGATGTGGCGTCGGGCGAGCGGCGCATGCTCACCCGTGAGCCGGTCGACCACCACCATCCGCGTTGGTCCCCGAACGGCCAGCAACTGGCGGTGCAGATACCCGCGCTGAACGGGATGGTCTCCCGGTTAGGCCTGGTCGATGTCGCGAGTGGCGCGACTACGCTCGTCGGACCGGAGCGGGGTGTCGTCGGGATCTGGGAATGGTCGCCGGATGGCGACCGCATTCTCTTCGCCGGGGAGCCGGAGCGGACCTGGCAACTCGACCTTTTCGTCTATGACATCGCCTCGGGGGAGAGCCGCCGTCTGACCGACGACCTCCAATGTCTCCCCGATGCGGGGTATCCGACGCGCCTGCCGCCATCGCAGCCGGTCTGGCTCGACGACCGCCGGGCGCTGATCCACGCGATGCGGGCCGGGGCGAGCGGTCTTTACGTCGTCGATACCGGGTCGGGCGAGGTGACACAGGAGCAGACCTGGCCGGCAATGAACAGCGGTCTGAGCGTCGACCAGGCAAAACAGTTCGTCGTTCAGGGGCACGCCAGTTTCGAGCGGCTGGGTGAGATCTCGGTCTTTGACCGGTCGAGCGGCGCAACGTCGGTTGTGACCCGCCAGAGCGCGCAGTTGCTGGAGGAGTCCTCCCCGGCAGGCTGGGAGCGGGTGGAGGTCCGGCGCGAGCCGTTCGCGATCGAAGGCTGGCTGCTCCGGCCAGCCGGCTTCGACCCGGCGAAGCGCTACCCGGTGGTGCTCGACGTGCACGGGGGCCCGAATGGATCGTACGGCCACGGGTTCAACCTGGTCCAGCAACTCCTAGCGGCGAACGGGTTTCTGGTGGTGATCGTCAATCCTCGCGGTTCCAGCTCCTACGGCCGGGAGTTCACGCAGCAGGTGACACGGGATTGGGGCGGCGAGGATTATCAGGATCTGATGGCGATCCTCGACGCGGTGCTGGAACGGCCGGAGGCGGACGCGACGCGGACCGGGATCTATGGCTTCAGCTACGGCGGCTATATGACCGCCTGGGCGATCGGGCAGAGCGACCGCTTTCAGGCGGCGGTCTGCGGGGCGCCGGTCTTCGACTTCGCGTCGTTCTACGGGACGAGCGATATCGGGCACATCTTCGGCGATCTGCAATGGGGTGGAGCGCCTTGGGACAATCTGGAGTGGTCCACAGCACACTCCCCCTCGACCCATGCCCAGCAGATTCGGACGCCGACCCTCATCCTGCATGGGGAGGCCGACCAGCGATGCCCGATCGGGCAGGGGGAGGAGATGTTCGTCGCCCTCTCCAAAGCGGGCTGCGAGGTCGAGTTCGTTCGCTACCCCGGCGCCTCGCATCTCTTTCTGGGTGGAGGCCATCCGGAGCACCGCGTCGACTTCCTGACCCGCACTCTGGCGTGGTTCAAGGGGCACCTGGGCGAGCCAGCATAGCCGGCGGGATCGACCGGTCGCCAGCAGGGAGACACCGGTTGATGCGATGCCGGGTGACCGGCGGCCCTTGAAACAACAACGGCGGCCGGCTGCCGACGGTGGGCGCGGTTGGTCGCCGTGGGAGCGGAAGAGAGATTCTTCAACAAGCTGAGAATGACCGGGGAGGGAGGTGCCGCCTGGCGGGACACACGGTCAGCGTGAAGATAGCCCAGGCGCGCAGGAACGGCGGACCCTTCGTTGGACGGCTGTCAGCCCACGGCACCGCGAGGCTTCATTTCACAAGAATCAGTCGCTCCTCTTGCCGCTGCCGGAGTTCCCCTTCTCGTCGTTCCCCTTGTCCTTGCCCTTCTTCTCGTTGGCCTCCGGTTTGTCATTTTTGTCATTGAGCTGGATCTCGATCACCGTCGTTGCGGGCCCGACCGCGGCGTCGGTCGCGCGCTGGATCGTACCTTCTCCCAACAGGAAGTAGGGAGGTAACCCGACGCTTGCTGACTGCGCCAGGTTCGCGAAGGCGATGCTGTTTTGCCCCGCCTGAAGGAGCTCGGCCGGGATCAGCAGATCGAGCTCCGTCCAGTTCGCGTTGGTGAAGTCGGCGTTGAAGTCAGCGAACGGGCTGGCGAGCTGGACGGTGGCGCCGTTGATCTCGATTGCGATGCTGGTGGGACCGGCGATCTCGTCGTCAAGACCCGCGACGTGGAACGCGACCGGACCAGAGGGCGCCGCTGGTAGCTCGAAGGAGAGGGTTGCGCGGGGGTACTGGCTTTGGGCGCCGTAGATCGCAACCCACGGCCGGCCGTAGGCCTGGCCATCCCCGCGAAAGAGACCGCCTTGCCAGTCCTGTGCGTCGAAGGTGATGCTCGCCGCGCTGGTCGTGGGCGCGGTGGGAGGGGGTGTCGTCGCGGTCGGTGACGGTGTCGGGCGCGGAGTCGCGGTTGGGGCGGCCGCCGTGGCGGTTGCGGTGGCGGTTGGCGTCTTGCCGATGACGGTGAAGCTGATCGGTGTGGGCGTCGGCGCCGTCTGGGCGGCGCGGGCAGGGGAGGCGACGCGGCCGGCGACGCCGAGGGCGATTATCAGGATCAGTGCGGTCGCGAGCGCGGCGACGGCACGGGATCGGCGGCAGAGGCGAAGGCGAGGGATCATGGCATCGTTCCTTCCGATGCGTCTGGTCGACCTGGCGAGATGATATCTCAGCCGGGTCCGACGGCATCCCGCCGGTCGGGTTGCCGTCGGCAAAGGTCGCAAGATTCGATCCGCCTCGGTGATGAGGCGGTCGATGGGGGCGGTGCATGGACGCCGCGGAGGCGGTGTCCGGGTCGCGACCGCCGGAACGTGGACACGGATCATCCACTGCTGCCGCGCCGAGCGGCGCCCGTTTGCGTCAATCGCCCCTGAGCGTTACCGGCTGGGAGTCTGAGAGCATGTCGCCGATACCTGGAGGCGATGAACTGATACCGACCGAACGCGACGCGGTGGCACTGGTCGAGCGGGTGCTGGGCGTTCGACCACGGTCGGTGACGCGTTTCCCGACCGGCCTCGCCCACTACGTCTATGACATCAGCCTGAGCGATGAACGGGCGGTCGTCGCCCGCCTGACCACCGTTACCCGGGGCAGCGCGTTCACCAGCGCCGTCTCCTGGTCAGGTCGGCTCCGGCCTCGCGGGGTGCCGTTGCCCCGTCTGCTGGCGTTCGCCGACCGGCCCGAGGATGGCTCCTTTCCATTCATGCTGCTGGAATGACTGCCGGGAAAGGATCTGGGCGACGTCTACCCCTCGCTGACGCGGCTTCAGAAACGTGCCCTCGCTCGACGCCTGGTGGCGATCCAGCGGGCCGTTGGCGAGTTGCCCCACGGTCCCGGCTTCGGGTATGCCGCCTCGTACGACGATCCGGCGCTGCACGGGACCTGGATCGATGTCTTGCTGGACCAGCTCGGTCAGGCACGTGGGCGGATCGAGGCGGTCGGGGCGGTGTCATCGGACTGCGTCGACCGCATCGAGGATCGAGTGGCCAGCCACCGCCCGCTCCTCGATGCGGTGCGACCGGTCTGCTTTCTGGATGACACGACGACCAAGAATGTGCTGGTCGAAGGCGGGCGACTGAGCGGCATCGTCGATGTTGATACCGTCTGCTTTGGCGATCCCTTGTTGACGCCCGCGCTGACGCTGATGGCTCTGCTGGATGCAGGGCACGACACCGACTACATCACCTACTGGGTCGACGAGTTACAGATCAACGACCGGCAGCGACGGTTGCTGGACCTCTACACCGCGCTCTTCTGCGTCGTCTTTCTCAGCGAGTTGGGGGTGCGTTTCAATCAGTCGATGACGCCGGCGGTCGATCTGGCTGATATCGACCGTCGCCTCGCGATTCTGGATGCCCTGATGACGCAGACCGGGCGCTGAGCTCATGCCCGGTACGGTGACGTTGGCTGTCAGGGCCAGTGTCGTGGACGCGAGCTGCCACTCATTGACACGATTCCGGCGCGGACAACCCCGGTCGCCGTGCCCCGGTGACCGGCGTTTCGGATGTCGAAAGTGGGCGCGACTGAGTGGTCGTCACGATACCGATGAACCACTCGATTCGACTGCCCGTGGTGTGGAAGCTCCGAGGGGGTACACCGAAGCGGCGGCGCGAACGGGAGCGTCTGTTGCTAGCGTGATGGCGGCCGCATTCCGTTGGCGATCTGCCACTATGCCGCGCTCGTCGCCATCGGACCGTCACCGACCACCCAGAGGACGACGAGGTGACCTGGTGGCGTTCCCGGTGCGACGAGCGGCCAGCCAGCGCATCATCAGCAGGGCCGTCGCGGCGCCAACGGCGTCGAGGAGGAGATCGACCGGGTTCGCGTCGCGACCAGGGACGAACGACTGGTGAAACTCGTCAGTCACGCCATAGGCGACCGCGATGGTGAAGGCAAGCAGGAGCCGCTGCCGGCCGGTTAGATCGCCTCCGCCCAGACCCCAGGCAAGTAACAGGGCGAGGACGGCGTAGGCGACGAGATGACCGCCGATGGCGGTCAGGGCGCCGCTCAACCCGGGCGCATGCGGCAAGGTGCTCCGGCTGGAGAGGAAGAAGATGAGGGCCATCCAGAGCGCGGCTGGCAGGAACCGCCTGATCGACCGCACGTCTATTGGACATCTCACGGGTGACTCACTGGGACATCGCTCGCTGGCCCGAGATCATGGGCGACCGGCTTCCTCCTGGCGAACGGCGACCATCGCGAGGAGGTCGGCAAGGGCCTGGAAATGGTCGCCGCCGCGGATGGCGGTGAGACCGTCGCCGGAGGCCGCTCCGACATGATAGCGGCTCTTGGTCGCCACGATACGGCGAACCGACGCATCAATCCGCTCCCGCGAGATGCGGCCATCCGTCACCGCCTGCAGGAGACCATCGCGGAGCTGGCGCAGCATCTCAGGAGGACAGGCGCCGTCGAGGGTCATTCGCACGCAGGTGATCAGGTCGGCCCCTGCTTCGACGGCGCGCGCGGCCGACTCCCCCGGCGGGTAGATCTCGGTGATGTCGGCCATCCCCATGTCGTCGGTGACGATGAGACCGGTGAAACCGAGCTCTTCCCGCAGCAGACCGGTCTGGATCGGCGCGGAGACGGTGGCGAGCATCCCCGAGGGGTCGAGCGCCGGGTAGACGACGTGGGCCGGCATGATCGCATCGATCCCCCGATCGATCGCGGCGCGGAAGGGCGCGATATCGACCGCCTCCAGCGCGGCGCGATTCTTATCGACGAACGGGAGCGACTTGTGCGAGTCGGCAGTGGTGCTGCCGTGCCCGGGAAAGTGCTAGCCGGTCGCCATCACGCCGGCGTCGTGGAGACCGGCGATGAAGGGGAGCGCCGCCAGCTCGACCTCCTCGGGAGTTGTGCCGAACGAGCGGCCGAGTGAGCCGATGACCGGGTTGGTTGGGTTGTCGTTGACGTCGAGGACCGGCGCCATCGCCATGTTGACGTCAACCGCGGCCAGCTCCTCCCCGGCCATCCTGCCGTAGGCGCGGAGCAGGGCAGGGCACCGGGCGGAACCAGCGGTCGCCACGTCGGGGAGGGGTCTGAAGCCCGAAACGGAGTTGAGGCGCTGGACGAGGCCACCTTCCTGATCGGTAGCGATCAGGAGACCGACACCGTTGCTCGCCTGGCCAAGCCCTTGCAAACCCTGGGTCAGCGCCAGCACCTGGTCCGGCGAATCGACGTTGCGCCCCATCAGGCTCACGTTGCCGAGGTGCAGATCGTCGATCATCCGCCGCTCGTCGTCGCCGACCGAGGTGTCGAGCACGCCGCCGATCAGCATCTGCCCGATCTTCACGTCGAGCGGCATCATCGCGATCGGCTCGGGGATCGCTCCTGGCCGGGGCAGGGCGATCATCGGGAGTGGCTCAGCTGACGGAAGGGTCGTCACACACTCGGCGGCGTGGGGGTCGGCACCCTGGGCCGCGAGGGGGACGACGCTCCCCGCAACCAGGACAAGCAGCGCGGCGAGAAGCAGCGGTGAACGGCGCATCGGGAATCTCCTGTATCAGAGAGACGAGTGCCGCCAGGGGCACCGGGTCGATTGGTCGCGATCAGGGGGTCGCGCTGGCTGGCGGGGTGCCAGCCGGGGCCGTCGCGACGAGCTGGCGGTAGACGCTGAGCGAATCCCACTCGGACCAGCTTTCGGCGATCTCGCCGCAGGCGATGCGGTAGATCGCCATGCCGCCGAAGGCGACCGGCCGGTCGTTGCCCGGGACACCGGCCTGCTCGAAATCGCCGTGGTACGTGCCGGTCGCGCTCCAGCGGACGCCGACCTGATCTCCGTCGGCGACGACCGCCTCCACCGTCATCCGCATATCCGGTAGATCGTCCAGCCATCCTCCGAGCCGCTCCTGCTGAGCGTCGTCACCCGGCTCGCTCGGTCTCCCGCTCGGGTTATGGTGGATGTGATCTTCGGCATGGAGCTCGTCGATCAGATCGAGGCTGCGTCCGTTGAAGACCTCATCGTAGAGCCGGTGGACCAGAGCCTCATTGGCATCTGTCGCCGTCGGCGGGCAGGCCGTGGACGGTGTGCCGCTGACCACCGGGGTCGACTCGGCGCTGGGCGTTGCGCCGCGTCCCATCGGATCGGGGATCGCTCTGATCTGCTGCGCCACGCGAAGCTCATCGGAGCTGAACCACTGCTCGGCGATCTCTCCGCAGCTGATGCGGAAGAGTCCGGTCGTCGACCAATCGGCGCGCGTGCCGTTGGCGGTCACGGCCAGATCGCCCATGTACTCAAGCTCATCGGCGACGGTCGCCGTCCATGCCAGGCGCGCCATGACGAGGTCGGCGGCCGCGATGATTTCCTCGACCTCAACGGCGGCATCGGGAAAGTCAACCAGCCCACGCTCGCGCACGGCGGCCTCGATAGCGTCATCACCGGTGATGGGGTCGCCGGGTTGATTCGCATTGTGTTGGATCGCGTCCTCGGCCAGGAGACCGTCGACAGCCTCCATGTTCTTCTGGTTAAAGACCGTGTCGTACCAGCGCATCACCAGTGCCTTGTTCTGCTCAGGCGACGATGGGCAGGCGGAGGCAGGCGTGGCCTGAGCACTCGACGCCAGAGCCGGGTCGGTGAAGACCACGGTGGTCAGCGCGATCGCGACTACAACAGTCCAGCCGAGGATAGACCGACCGATCATTTCTTCTCCTGTCACGTGACGTGCGGTGGTGGCGGGTGCTCAGGGAGACACGCCGGTGAAGGAGACCCCTCGCCTCGCTCTCCCGAATGCTAGCGCCGACGGTGGGTAGTGGACATAGCCCAATCGTCATCACCACGAGGCGTGCATGGATGGGGCGCGGGTGGGGACCTCGGGAGAACGGCATGGGGTGAGGTGGAGGCGCGTTCGTCCCCGTGCCGCCGTCGCCTCAGTTGATCCGTTTCGCCTGACCGGCCCATTCCTGGTCGCGAAGGACGAACTTCTGGATCTTGCCGGTTGACGTTTTGGGGAGCTCGCCAAAGGCGATGGCTTTCGGGCACTTGAACCCGGCGAGGTGACAGCGGCAGAAGGCGATCAGCTCCTCGACCGTCGCCGCCTGCCCCGGCTTGAGGGTGATGAAAGCCTTAGGGACCTCGCCCCAGTAGTCGTCGGGGATGCCGATCACGGCGACCTCGAGAACGGCAGGGTGGGCGGCGAGGGCGCGCTCGACCTCGATGGTCGAGATATTCTCACCACCGGAGATGATGATGTCTTTCTTGCGGTCGCGCAGCTCGATGTAGCCGTCGGGATGCATCACCGCCAAATCGCCGGAGTGAAACCAGCCGCCGCGGAAGGCGAGTGCGGTGGCGTCGGGGTCGGCGTAGTAGCCCTTCATGGTGTTGTTGCCGCGCATGATCACCTCGCCGAGCGTCTCGCCGTCGGCGGCGACATCGCACCCCCGGTCATCGACGACGCGGACGTCATCGGCGACGAGGTAGCCGACCCCTTGCCGAGCTTTGAGGCGAGCGCGCTCGTCGGGCGGCAGTGCGTCCCAATGGGATTGCCACTCGTTGACGGTGTAGGGACCGTAGACCTCGGTCAGCCCGTAGACATGGACGATCTCCGCCCCGAGCGCCTCCATCTGGGCGATGATCGTCGGCGAGGGAGGAGCGGCGGCGGTGCTGACGATCAGCTTGCGTGGGAGGGGACCGCCCTGGGCGCCGGGATGATTGACAAGGGAGATCAGCACGGTCGGCGCGGCGCAGAAGTGGGTGACTGCCGCGCCCCGGATCAGGTCCCAGATGGCATCCGCGTCGGGGCGGCGCAAACAGACGTGGGTGGCGCCGATCGCGGTCACTGCCCAGGGGTAGCACCAGCCGTTGCAGTGGAACATCGGCAGCGTCCAGAGGTAGACGCTGTCGCTCGCCATCCGCGTTTCGAGCAGCTCGCCGAGGGAGTTGAGATAGGCCCCGCGATGGGTGTACATCACCCCCTTGGGGCGGCCGGTGGTGCCGCTGGTGTAGTCGATCGCGATCGTCTCGTCCTCGTCGCCGAGCGGCCAGTCGATCGGATCGGGACGGCCGCTGGCCAGAAACGTTTCGTAGTCGGGTCCGGGGAGGCGGACGCCGCCAGGCAGGTCCTCGACGCTGACAATGGTCTCGACCTGTGTCAGCTCAGTGAGGACTGGCTCGACAGCCGCGGCCAGCTCGGTGTCGACGATGAGCACCTTCGCCCCGGAATGATTGATGATGTAGGCGACCTCTGGTGGGCTGAGGCGGGTGTTGATGGCGACCAGTATGCCCCCTGCGAGCGGCACGCCGAAATGGGCTTCGAGCATCGGCGGAATGTTGGGGAGGAGGCAGGCGACCCGGTCGCCCCGCCCGACGCCAACCGCGGTCAGGGCCGAGGCAAGGCGATGGACACGGTCCTGGAGCTCGGGATAGGTCCAGCGGCGGTCGCCATAGACGACGGCAGGTTTGGTCCGAAAGATGGCGGCACTCCGTTGAAGAAAGCGGAGTGGCGTCAGGTGCGAGCGGTGAACCTCGGAGGGATACATCGGCATAGCGGCGTCTGCCTTCAGTGCGTAACCCACGGACCAGGACGGAGCAGTGCCGTGGTCGGAGCGGTGCCCAGGGGTCGATGCGCGCATCATAGCGCGCCGACCGGTAGAATTCCGGAGGATGGCCCGCGGCACGGGACGCGATGGTCGCCACCTGATGGTGACGAGCGTCTGCCGCCAGAGCAGCATCGAGGACCGGGCGCGAGGCCGGGAGCAGAGGATATGCGTGACAAGCGAGTCTCGTTGGAGGAAGCAATTGGCTCGGTGCCCGATGGCGCCCGGCTGGCGCTCGGAGGCAACACACTCCATCGCGGCCCGGGGGCGGCGGTGCACGAGCTGGTGCGGCAGGGAAAACGGGAGCTGGAGATCGTCAAGACGGCGGGCGCCTACGATGTCGATCTTCTCTGCGGGATGGGCTGCGCCGCGAGTGTGGCTGTCGGCTTCGTCGGGTTCGAGACGGTATTCGGGATGGCGCCGAGCTACCGCCGGGCGGTCGAGAGCGGGCAGGTCGAGGCAAAGGAGCATGCCTGCTACACCGTCATCTCCGGGTTGCGGGCGGCGATCCAGGGGGTGCCGTTCATGCCGATCGCGGGGCTGACCGGGTCGGACGTTCCCGGTGTTCGTGATTTTCGCGTCGTTATCGATCCCTACACCGGACAATCCGTGATCGCGATCCCCGCGCTGGTGCCCGATGTGGCGATCGTCCACGTTCACGAGGCGGACGCCCAGGGGAATGCCCGCATCACCGGAACGCGGTTCGAGGATGTGTTGATGGTGCAGGCCGCGCGTCGCGTCATTTTGACCGCCGAGCGGATCGTCGATGGCGCCAGCTTCGAGGTGGCGCCGGAGACGGTCGCCATTGCCGGCTTTATGGTCGACGCGGTGGTCGACGCGCCCGGCGGGGCCTGGCCATTCAGCTGCGCGGGGCTCTACGACTATGACGGCGCGTACCTGGCAGCCTATGTCGAGGCGAGCCGGCAGGAGATCACGCTTCGCCGTTTCGTCGCCGAGCATCTCGCCGGCGCGGCGGCGGTGGTCGGGGGATGAGCGTTGATGCTGCCACCCGGACCAGCGAGCCGGGGACGGTCGATCCCGCGGCGATGATGGCGGTGGCGCTGGCGCGGCTGCTGCGTGATGGCGAGACGGTGTTTCATGGCGTCGCCTCACCGCTGCCGATGGTGGCGACGCTGCTCGCCCAACATCTGCACGCGCCGAATCTGATCTACCTGAACATCACCGGGAGCGTCGATCCCCGGCCGGAGCATCTGCCGGTCTCGACGGTCGATCCGGCGCTGTTGCATGGGACGCGGGTGCTGGTGACGTTGACCGATCTGTTCGATCTGTCGGCCCGGGGACGGCTCGACACGGCGTTCCTGAGCGGGGTGCAGATCGACGCGGCGGGCCGAGTCAACATGAGCGCGATCGGTCCGTTCGCGCGACCGAAGGTGCGGCTCCCTGGTGGGGCCGGAAGCGCCGCCCTGATGCCGACCGCCCGGCGGACGATCCTCTGGCGAGCCAAACATGACCCGCGCGTCTTCGTCGACCGGCTCGACTTCGTGACGGCGGCGGGTAACGTCGATCGCGTCGTGACGCCGTTGTGCGTCTTCATCCGGCGCGACGGCAGGCTGGTGGTCGAGAGCCGGCATCCGGGGGTTGCGCCGGAGGCACTGCGAGGTGCGACCGGGTTCGCGATCGATGTCGGGCCAGAGACACCGGTGACCCCGCCACCGGCCGCGCGGGAGCTGGCGATGCTGGCGGAGGTCGATCCCGGTGGGGTCAGCCAGAGCGAGTTTGGTGGGACGACCGGCGGCGGGTGAGCGGCGAATGAGGTGTCCATATGTGACGACGGAGTAGCTGACGATGGCGCACGCCGGGCGCCCCTACCGGGATGTCAGCGGGCCGACTCATGGTGCCGCGGATGGAGAATGTCCGTGCCGGGCGCGGCGATGGGAGCGGTCTGCCCGGATGGTCGGCTGCGCTCACGGGGGGCTGCCAGATCGATGGGGCATCGCTGAGATGGACTGAGGCGAGTCAGACATCAACAAAGCGATATCACAGGGATGGCTGCGGTCATGGGACCGCGACAAAGACGTGATGGTGCGACGAACGACGGGAGGGACAACGGGTGCTGTTGCAGGAGCTGCGCGAGCAGGTGGTTCAGGTTGGGTTGACGGCGCTGGAGCGGGGGGTCGTGCACGGCACGGCCGGGAATATGAGCGTGCGCGATCCGGAGAGCGGGTTGATCGCGATCTCCCCGAGTGGCATGCCGTACCACGCGGTGACGGCGGCCGATGTCGTGATCGTCGATGAGCGGGGCACGGTGGTCGACGGCGCCCGGAAGCCGAGCAGCGAGACGCCGCTGCATACGACGGTGCACCGGGAGCGGCCTCATGTGAGCGCCATCGTCCATACGCACTCCCATTTCTCGACGGTGGTGAGCTGTATCCGGCCGTTTCTACCGGCGATCCTGACCGAGGTGACGCTGGTCATCGGCGACCGGGTGCCGGTCACGCGGTACGGACTGACCGGCACACCCGACTTCGCCGATAGTGTGATCGAGGTGCTGGAGCATGGCGGTCTGGCGGTGATCCTGAAGAACCACGGCCTCATTTGTTTCGGCGGGGGTTTCGATGAGGCGCTCCTGGTCGCCGAGATTGTCGAGGAGGCGGCGAAGGTCTACGTTCATGCCCTGGCAGCGAACGGAGGACGGGAGCCGGACCTCGTGCCGGCGGAGCTGATCCCGGGGATGCGCGAGCGGTTTCAGGCGACCTACGGGCAAGTGTGATCCACCGAGACCTGATTGGAGGAGCGTGCGCGACCGGGCCGTCGCTGCCTATCGCCCCGGTGGAGGACGGGCGAGGCTGGCAGCGGTCGACTGGGTCGTTGATTCGGGCCCGTGCGGTAAACGTCGCCGCGCATCCGCGACTCTCGCCCGGTCAGTTGGCCTGGCGGACGCGCTTTCTTCGACCTGGGCAGCCGATCAACGACGAGGTACTGCCTCAAGCCGTGACCCTGTCGTCCCGGGGCTCAGCTGGTTTCTGGTCGGGGTGTGGCCGGCAGATACGCAATGACGATTGACGGCGCAGCGCCTGTGACGTGGACCCACCCCAGTCTCTTCTGAGTTCAGCGCCGTCCGTCGATAATGGCTCATGTGCCGGCGTCGCCGGCCTCCCGGTTGCAGCAGCCATCAAGGACGCTGACCGGCGCTCTGGAATCACGACGGTTCAGGTGCGCCGTACCTGACCCGCCCGGTGACACAGGCGACGGATGGAGTCGAGTGACCTGTCCCGACCGCCGGGGCACCTGCGCCGTGTTCGTCAAGCCGGTCAGGCAGGGTGCGACAGAGGCGATCGGTGGCAGATCGGGCGGTGTCCTCGCGGAGCGTGCAGCCTGTTCAGGGAACATGCTCAAGGCAGTGAGGCGGCGGGTCATCGGCGACGGCGCCAAAGTTGGCGGCCCAGAATCGGACGTAGCGTGCTTCCGGCGCCTCGACCAGCGCCACGCCGAGGGCGGCCCATCGCTCGTCCAGGACCACCGCTCGGTGGGTCTCGGAGGCCATCCACGCGGCGACGACCTCAACCGGGGTCGGCTGTCCCCCGGCGAGCACCTGACCGAGCCAGGTGTTCGGGTAGGTGGAAGCGCGGATGCTCTCACTCCACTTCCGGCCATTGATGACGTGAGCCACGACGCCAGTCTCCGCCGTGTAGTGCGCCCATAGGGTCGCTGTCTGCCCGAGCAGTTTGCTATGAACGACCGGCGCCAGGCCATGGTGCGCGCGTTCCTCGTTGACGAGCCGCCGCAGCTCGTCCTCGACCGGTCCAACGCAGTAGCCGTCGTCGAGATCGAGGCGCGGCGACTCCAATTCATCTGGCAGGAGCGGCTGGTCCGTCATGCGGATGCGGATGCCGCGCCCATTTTGGGCGAGATGTTGTGCCCGAACGGTCGGGAGGTCCTGAAGGCATGTCCCCTGGGGCTGCGGGACGACATGGGAGTAATCCCTCGATTCAGCCGTGGGGTCACCATGACCCCCAGCTCCGGACATGCGTTCTCACACGCAATGGTGACTCCCCGCATAGCGCAATCGTAGCCGACGAAGAAACGGCATCGGTTCCACCCCTTGTTGCCGATTTCCGGCTGTGCTGCCTCCGTCTCAGCACCGTCTCCGCGACCCTTCACGCCCTCGGCACCTGGGTTCCTCTTCGTCGCTCCCAGCCAGCATTGAAGAGTCGGAGGAAGTTCTGGTCGGCGTAGGGGTGCCTGGCCATCGCGGTCTCGTCCAGTGTGACGCCAAAACCGGGTCCGTCGGGGACCTCGATATAGCCGTCGACGATATGGACGGCTCCGGTCATGATCTGGCGGCTCCATGGTACGAGGAAGTCATCGAAGCACTCCTGGATGAGCAGGTTTGGGATGGTTGCCATGACATGCGTATTGACCACGGTGGTGAAGGGGCTTTGGGCGTTGTGCGGGGCGATGAACGCCTCGTACGCTTCGGCGAGGGCGGCGATCTTGGTCAAACCCTGGATGCCACCACACTCGAGAATCTCCGGCTGGATGACGTCGATCACCCGTGTCTCCAAGAGCCGGGCAAATTCACCCTTGCGGGCAAATCGCTCGCCGCTGACGACACGGACGGGGACGGCGCGAGCGACCTCAGCGGTCGCTTCGACCTCCGTGGACATGACTGGCGTTTCAAACCAAAATGGGTGATAGTCGGCCAGGGCATGACCGACCTCGATCGCGGTCGAGACTGAGAAGCGGTCGTGTGCCTCGATCAGGAGGTCGACGCTGTCACCCACGCCGTCACGAACAGCGGCCACGATGGCGAGAGAGTGCCGTAGCTCGCCGCGATCGATAAAGCGATAGGCATCACCGAACGGGTCGAACTTCAATGCGGTGTAGCCCATGGCGACGACCTCAGCCGCCTTCTCGGCGAACGCGCTTGGTTCCCGCGGACCCTGGTACCAGCCATTGGCGTAGGCGCGCAGGCGGGGCCGCAGCTTGCCACCGAGCAATCGCCAGACCGGAACATCGAGGCTCTTCCCCAAAATGTCCCAGCAGGCCATCTCGATGCCGGCCATCGCCGGACCGTGGGTGAGGTAGGCCCCTTTGTACATCCGATCCCAGAGCGCGCCGACGTCGCGTGGATCCTGACCGAGATACAGCGGCTTCAACTCGTGGACCGCGGCTTCATGTGGACGAGTTGTCAATCCACCTGTCGCCTCGCCGACACCGGTGATGCCCTCATCGGTGAGCAGCAGGACGAAAACCCAGTTCTTCCACGGGTTGCCGACAACGATGGTGCGTGCATCGATGATCTTCAAGAGAATGGATCCTCCGCGTCGTGGCCGCTCCGCGGCGTCGTGTTGAGTGATTGGCCGAGGTGATTGATCAGGGTAGCGCGAGGCGAAAGAGATCCCGCATGTCAGCCAGAATCGCATCGAGTTCCCGGCGGTCGCAGGCATCGAGAGGATTGCCGGCGTAATGACGGAGGTAATCGGTCGCGATGACGCCGCGTTGCTTCAAGACTGCCTTGTAGACGCCGGGCATCAGACCTTCATAGTTGAGGATGGGCAGCAGACGATTGAAGACGGTGCGGGCGGTCGCCTCGTCGCCAGCCTCTAACGCATCCCAGACCTGGACGTGGACATCGGTCATCTCGCAGGCGGGCATGGTGCCGCAGGCGCCGCGCCGGTACTCGTCGAGCATGTAGCGGCCGGCGACCCCCCCCATGATGCCCTTAAGCTTGGGTTCGCACAGCTCAAGCTCTGCCGAGATGGCGTGGCCGGGAGGCATCGTCTCTTCCTTGATCCAGTCCACGCAGGGCAACTCGTTGACGAGGCGGGCAACGAACTCCGGACTGAGCCGCGTGCCATACGGCGCATCGTGGTTCTGAACAAAGATCGGGATCGTCACCGCCTTGGAGAGTGCCTGATAGTAGGCGTAGATGGCGGTGAGCGGCGCCGGCGGTCCACTCGGAGGCAGCGCGATCACCGCATCGGCGCCGGACTGCTCAGCATGGCGGGCGAAGGCGGCGGCGGCGGGGCTGGCGCCAGCCGAGACGCCAATCACCACCGGGATGCGACCGTCGACGGTCCGGATCAGGGTCTCGGTGACGGTTCGGCGCTCCTCGTCGGAGAGTGTCCAGGCTTCGGAGGCGTTGACTGGGGCAACGATCCCGTGAGCGCCGGCGGCGACGCAGAAGTCGATCTCGTTCCGAAGGCTGGCGAGATCGAGATCGCCGCTGTCAGTGAAGGGCGTGCAGGGGATGGTGAAGACGCCCCGCCAGGCCATCGAACTCGTCACGTTGCTCTCTCCCCGACGTTGGAGCCCCGACGGGCACCCATGCGTCACGATGCCACGACTGGCAGACGTGTCTGACCTGGCGACCGGTGACCCGAAGCGCCGTACGTGTTACCGCTACCGTCGTGGTCGAGGACGACGCGAGCGACGCCCGGCTGGTAGAGGGACACCGGTTGACCCTCCGACTCAAGGTGCTCTCGCCGCATCGGGTGCAGCGTGATCCATCGATCTCCGTCGTAGCGCCCCCAGTCGGCGGCGACCACCGAAACAGGACGGCCATCGGGGCTCGGTCGACGAAATCGGACGCTGAACCCGACGCCGATGAGGAGAAACTGGCCGCCGGCCCGCTGGATGAGCAGACCGCGAGCCGCCTGCTCCGGATCGTGATACGAGACGATGAGGTCGCATCCGGTGGCGGCCCAGCCAATGCCGCTTTCGCCCGCTTCTTGAACGAAGGTGAAGATGCGGTCGCTTCCCTGGGCGGCGGCGATCGGTTCGATGGCGCGGCCGATGGCATGGTAGGAATCGCGAAGCGAGGTGGCCTGCGGACCCCACTCGCCGCCGACCGGGTCGACGAGCGGCTCGGAGTGGATATCGGGAAATGCCGCGTCGATGGCCCACGGATCGAACCCGAGGGCGCCATGCGTACCAACGGCGTAGAAGACATTGCGATCGGCGCGTCCGATCGACGAGCTGCTGTGCTCGGCGATGTAGAGGGGATTGCCGGCGGCGCTGTAGATCCGGCAGAGTCGATCGAAATCACGATAACCCGTGGTGTAGATATCCGGCGCGATCAGGTCGAGGTGCCGAGATCTCTGACGGAATAGGTCGAGCATGCCGGGGACCGCGCCGCCCGAAGGATGGGTTACGCCGGGGACACCGCCCACGGCGGGTGCCAGCCAGACATTGGTATAGAGCGGAAGTTGGTGCATCGCCTTCGCCTCCGCCGCCAGACGATCGATGTAGTGGGCGACAGACGCGACGCTGAACGCTTGAGGCGCCGCGGCACCCCAGGCCGCGGTCCAGTTGTCGGCGGCGAAGTGCTCGCTACAGGTCGGACAGTAACATCGGTCGGTTCGCAGGAGACCGGGCTCATTTTCGATCTGAACCATGATGACCGTGTGGTGAGGATCATGGTCGCGAAGATGAGCCATCAGTGCGACCAGCGCGTTCCGGTCGCGCCGCCAGGTGGTTTCCGCCAATGGGCAGAGACTCACCGTGGCGCTCCCGGCTCGATCGCGGGCCGGTGGATAGGTGTCGGGGGCGTCGCGGATATAGGACGGCGAATAAAAGGCGCAGGCATTCTTCCAGGTCGCGAACCAGAGAAGGATGGCCCGCAGACCATTGGCTCGCGCGTGCTCGATCCGCTCGTCAACCATCCCGAAGTTGTACACATCGGGTTGCGGTTCGACCTCGCGCCAGTAGGTCGGCAAGGTCGCGGTATTGGCGCCCATGCGTGCGGCGTGGGCGAAGAGCGGGTTCATCTCCTCGGAACTGAAGCAGCTGTCACAGTCCCACTGGAGACCGAGGACGAGAAACGGACGACCGTCCACGAGGAGTCGGGCGCGGCCGCCAGTGCGCTCGATGCGGGGAAGCTCCATCACCGTGTGACAACCGGGGTCAAGCCGAAATGACAAGCCATCGCCTCGTTGCCGGGCATCGCCGCGATCGCTGTCAGCGTCTCCTCGGCGTGCTCCCACGACGGGGTCCGCTGCTCGGCGAGCAAGACCTGCATCAGATAGCGCGAGTCGCCACTCCGGAACCCGGCCAGCCGCCGCTCCATTGCCAGCCATTGCGGATAGATCGCGCCGAGCATCACGCGCTCGGGCAGCGGATTGACCCGGACCGGTCGGATGCCGGAGCCGTCGGCGACCCCTGGAACCTCGACCACGACATCGTCCGGCAGACCCGGCAGCGACCCGCGGTTCGGTACGTTGACGATGAAGACGCCTTGCCGATCGTTGACCAGGGCATCGATGATCGGCACGATCTGTTCGCCGCTGGGGGTGGGTGGAAAAATCTCGGTGACCCGGGCTTGAGGGTCGGCGGCAACCTCTTTGATGCGGTGGATGGAGCGCTCCAGGCTCTTGAGGTAGGTTGACCAGCCCTCCTCGGAATCGAAGCCGCCCAACGGACCCCACCAGCGCTCCTTTGTGGCGTGATCGGTGTGATACCACCATGCATCGGGCCAGATAGCACGGGAGGTGTCGCCGAGGGGAAGCAGACCGTAGAAGCGATAGAGGTGGATGGCCGCGGGCGACAGTTGGGTTTCGCTATAGCGAGGCATCCAGGTGCGCCAATACGCCTCCGACTCCTCGTCGATCCAGCGGTCGAGAAGAGGATACGCATCCTGGCCGTCGTACCGGAAATCGGTCATCCAGACGCAGTGATTGACCCCGGTCGACTCGAACGTGACACGGGCAACGTCGAGGTTCAGGGTATGGCAGAGCTCTCGGATGCCGCCAGAGGGACCGTGGCAGAGACCGACGATCTTCACGCTGGTCTCACGGGTCATCAGGGTGCATCCGTCGTAGACCGGATTGGAGGATTGCACCAACCAGGCGTCTGGGCAGAGCCGTTCTATATCACGAGCGATCGCCAGCATCAGGTCGTACTGGTGAAAGAAGCCTTCCGATGGGTGGAGGCCGCGGTAGTAGCCATGCTGCTCAAGCAGCGCACGTTCGGCCTCTTCCCGGCCGTGACCGCCAGCGAGCGCCGTGCTGACAACGATGTCGGCTCCATCGAGGGCGACTTTGCGCTGATCGGTCGCCGCGAATCGAAGATCGGCGCCGAGCTCTTCGGCATAGCGGCGCGCGAGGGCGGTCACCATCGCCAGCCTGTCCGCGTCGATGTCCATGAAGACGACCTGGCTGCCGCGCAGACCGCCCGTGAGGCAGAGATCACGGACCAGTCCCAGTGAGAACTGGGCGCTGCCGGCGCCGACAATGGCCATGCGAATCGATGACGGCATGCGATCGTGACTCCTCTGTCGGAGATGGTGACCGGGTCAGTTTGGGACGACGAGATCGAGGGTTGTGAGCGAGTGGCGATACCGAGACACCTTGGTGCGTTTCGCTTATTCCTTGATCGCGCCGACCACCACGCTGGAAATGAACTTCTCCTGGAAGGCGACGAAGACGAGCACGATGGGCAGGGTGGAAAGAACAACTCCAGCCATGATGGTGCCCCAGACTGGCAGAAAGCCGATGTGTGGGTCGGTGAGGTTTGGAAGCACAACCATGATCGGCTGCAGGGCGG
>JAABUS010001682.1_pt1 | contig 46612 bp, 48 predicted proteins | sample 5560161 | NCBI WGS metagenome assembly JAABUS01 (sample SAMN10711885, study PRJNA513376) | rock metagenome | isolation source: Antarctica rocks | place: Antarctica: Victoria Land, Trio Nunatak nord | collected 2016-01-04 | reverse complement strand
GGGTCGACTTCCCGGCACCATTCTCGCCGAGGAGACCAACTACCTCGCCGGGCTGGATCGAAAGACTCAGTCGGTCGTTCACGAGCATCGTGCCGTATCGTTTTGTGATCTCGTGCGTTTCGAGCATGCATCCATCCAGATCAAGAGTGCCACATATACGTTCAATTCGCCTGCCCACGTCAAACCGGAGCACATGCATTGTGCATTTCTGCGCGCCATTCCTCCACCCCGCTTGACGATCCGCATGGAAACTACTACGGTAATGTCGTAGTCTGCAATGCCCGCGTTCGAGTTTCTCCGCGACGTTGATAAGTACAGCACGATATCAGGATGCAGTAGCACGAGGAGGGTTTCAATTGGCGCGTCAACCTGGAAACATCGGCAGGCGCTCGCGTGTGATTGTCTGGTTCGCGCTCCTGGGCGCGCTTGTGGGACTTGTTGCTCCCTTGGCTGTTTCTGCTCAAAGTCAGAGCGATAGTGTCATCGCGAATGCCTGGTCGGCACCGAGCACGGTGTACATCCCGGAAACCGGACATACGCTGGATCAGTTGTTTCTCGACCTTTGGCGGAATGCCGGCGGCGCGAATGCGTTCGGCTATCCGATTACCAAGGAAATCACGCAATCAAATGGACATGTGATTCAGTACCTGCAGTATGCGCGCTTCGAATACTGGCCGGAAGGTGATGCCAACGGAAACACCGTGTTCACCGCCGAGGTCGGGCAGGAGCTTCGCCCGATTGCACTCCAGCGATCCGTGGCCGGATTTGCTTCAACCAAGCCAAAGCAGGATGGGACCGCACTGGAAACCGCCCGCGCGACGCAGGCGTGGTTGCCAGTTGATGCCGCCAAGCTCAAACTGGACGACGGCACGACCTACTTCAGTAAAGACACCCAGCACTCGGTGAAGGGTGATTTCAATGCGTTTTGGCAGAAAAGCGGCGGAACCGACTACCTGGGCAACCCGCTGTGCGAGCAATACACCCTCAGTGGCGTCACGTATCAGGTCTTCGATCACGGTCAGTTGGCGTTCACGAAGGACAAGGGCGTCTGGCTGGTTCCGGTCGGCCAGATGTTGGCAGACAAGTACAAGCTCGATCAGAAGCCGACCGATCAGGGTGATGTCCTGACTTATAGCGAAGACCTTTTCATTCCACCGCCCACACCGGAACCGGTGATCGCCAGCGGAAACGGGAACGCGGACCCGAACGCCGAATTGTGGATCGACGTCAACCTATCCACGCAATACATGGTCGTCTACCGTGGTGACGTGCCGGTGCTGGAATCCTATGTCAGTACGGGGCGCCCAGGTTTCGATACTCCGACTGGAACGTTCACGATCAACAATATGCTCCCCTCCCAAACCATGGAGGGTGTGCTCGGCGGTGAGTATTACAACGTGCCGAACGTTCCCGATGTCATGTACTTTACTGATGTTGGGCATGCCCTTCATGGAACCTATTGGCACAACAACTTCGGCGCCGTGATGAGCCATGGCTGCATCAATCTTCCCATGGACGTGGCCGACTGGCTCTATTCCCAGGTAGCGATCGGTACCACGCTCGAGATTCATTACTAGGCGAATGAGATGCAATCGTCGTGTTCTGAGCACGGATCATCGCAGAGCGATCTCTTGCGCAGTGAAAGGTTGCCGGACTAACAACCACGGTTTTCAAAGTGCGTGGTATGCACATTGAAACGTGTTGAGGTGGTGATCGCTCTCGAAAATGGTAACCGAAACTGGAATCATTTCCTTAGAACTGAACGAGACTCCTTTCTCAATACTCCCCTTGTTCGGTTTGCAGCGGTAACTCGAGGTGAGATATGCCACGGCGCAACGTAGGTACCGAGCCATCACTGGAAGGCTTCGGAGGAGCGATTGTAGGGTTCACCTTGGCCTATCTCGCAAGTGAGTCCGCATTACCTCATGATCCCCATCCAATTCATTGGCTCCTCACGCTGGTCGGTGCCGCGTGCGGTTACGCCGTCAGCAAGGCGGTCTTCTACCTCGCGAAGAAACCGAACTCTTTGTCGCGGCGACATCTTGTACCCAAGCATCAGAACCGACCTCGTCGAAGACCTCCTCGGTAGCACAGTTGAACCCGAGGAGCGCACCCACCTTGAGTCCGAAATGCCCTTCCAATGTAGGACAAGGCGATGGTGGATTGTCATAGCAAATCTTCGGTCAACTACTACGGACTCGTCCAAAGAATCGCGCTACTAAATTGCTGATCGAAACCCCAAAGCGAAATCATCATGTTAACTATGCCCAAGCCGGATTGTCACGCGCCATGTCGAAGCAAAATCCACGGCCTCCTGACGATGTAGCCTCCAGAGTGACATTGTGTGTACTTATCATCGACCGCAGTCGAATCAGAACCCCTTGTCGGTGGCGAACTGGCCGGTCAGGTTCCAGGGGACGACGTAGCCGGTGTAGATGTAGACATACAGCGCAACCACTGCCAGGAAGACGGCGAAAGTGACATACGGAAGCCATTTTCGCGGAAACCAAGAACGAACTCCCAGCATGAGCAGGATGGCGCCAGCGTTGATCGCCGGGAAGTAGTAGCGGGCCTGGGTCAGCGAAAACGTGAGACCGAATTGCAGGATCGCGAAGTAGGCGACGACACAGGTGAGGCCGAGCGTCAGGAGAGCCACGACCTGCCACTGGGCGATTGCCAACGTGTTGTCGGAGCGCGACTCGATTGCTGATCGCTCGGCATCGGATCCGGCCTGGAGCAAGGGCTGCTGGACTTTCCAGAAGCGTACGGCGTAGATGCCCAACCCCACCACGCCGAGCAGGACGGGATAGAAGATGATCTTCAGCAACGTGTCCGACAGGGGAATCATGCGCCACCCAAAGTCTCCCCATGTCTCCTGCCAGCGTCCCCAGAAGAACCACTTGTTGCTGAGCATGTGCCAGATTGTGGGTGGCGTGACGCCGTTATAATTCCAGTATTGGAGTTTTTGGATACGGCCAAGTCCGGTGAAGTCTCCATAAGTCAACCACATGAACAGGAACCAGGGCCAGACGATCAGTCCGGCCGTTCCTGCCGCGATGGTGCCTTTCGGTACCCATTCTCGCCAGTTGCGCCCGCCCAGTCCGGCGATCATGGCGAAGCCGATAATCACACCTGCCGTCAGCGAGGTGTTCTTGGAAAGCACGGCTAATCCATAGAACGCGCCAAGCAGGACACAGTTCCAGACCGGAAAGCGCTTTTTGAGCCCAACCACGACCAAATAGAGCACGACACTGGTAAAGGCAATTGCCATAATGTCGTTGTTCAGCATCGATGATTCATAGGAGATCTGCGGCTGAAACGCGACAAATGCGGGGACGGTGATCGCCAGAAAGCGATCCCCTGGAAAGAGCTGCCTCACTGTTAAATAGGCAAAGAGCACCGTGATGAGTCCAAATGGAATCGTGGCGATGCGGAAGAAATAGAGTTGCCCGGCCGGCGACAGATGCTTGGTCAGCCAATACACCGGTGTCATGTAGAGGTAGTAGAGCGGGGGATGGTTCGCGGTGTAGATCCAGCCGACAGGATAGAGTGGCCATTCACCATTCCTGGGCACGTTCGCGGCATAGACTGGACTTGATTCGGTGCAAAACCCTAGGCCTGCGTTCGGGCCCTTCCAGTCCGGGGTGGTGAACTGACAGTATTGCCAAAGCCGTTCGGGTGCCCGGTCGTGATTAATACCCTTTTTTGCATTGTAATCTTGCTGCCATTGTCCAAGATCGGGAATCACCGGGACCCGCCCTTCCTCGGCAACGAAGCTGAGGTATGCATAATGCATCACTTCGTCGTGTCCGGTGAACGGCTGATGAACAAAGGCGATCGCGAACCCCTTCGCCGCGAACATGCAGAGCAGGATGACCAGAAACTTCTGCTCGATTGCGGGGGCGCGGTTGGTGGTGATCACACGCTGGATGACGCTCCATCGAGTGCTGATGCGTACCTGTGTGGGATCGTTTGCCGCGCGGGCCGACGACATGGCACCGTACTCCATAAGGTCGGTCACCAATGAATCTCGACGCGCATCCCGTCCTCAGCGAAATAATAGAGTTGCTGCGCACTGGACGGATCCAGGGCGACACATCCGCCGGTCTGACCATCTCCGTTTGGCAGGATGGTCCCTTCCGAATCCCGCGTGTATGAGTGAAATCCATTTTGACGAGATGGATCGAATGCGACCCAATCGGTGATGTAGGCATTCGCCCACGGGGTCCACGTTAGATCCTGGTTCTTGGCGTACACGTAATATGTTCCTGTCGCCGTAGCGAAGAATCCGTCATTCGATTGATCCCACCCCAATGCCGCCCCAAATGACTGCTGTGGGACATCTCCAGAGTAGAGGGTAACGGTTCCGGACCCGCGATCGACATCGATCCACCGTTCGTCAGTGGTTCCTGTTGTGGTGGCGGAGTCCTCCATGCCATTCGTCACCGAATCATTCGCGTCGAGCCAGTCATGACCTCCGTCAAGCGTCAGGATGGAGCCATCGGCGTATCCATCGACGCCGTTGAATCGGACTTCATACCATCCATTACTCCAGGGACCGTACAGTACATCGACGCGGTCACCGGCTCGCATCGTCGCTAGGACAGGACTCGCCGGGTTTGCCTCGCTACGCAGCGACAGTGCGTCGGCGTTTACTGTCGCCGCTTCACCCGCTGCCACCCGATTGACACTCGGGATGCCTATTCCTGTCACGATAAGGCCCACTGCGAGGAAGATCCCGAGTGTCAGCCTCCATGTTTTTACATGTATCGGGCATACCGGCGATTGTCGGCAGGCCGAGCGTAAGACCGTTCGCTGAGGCATTCGCATGGATTCTTTGTCCTGAAGTTTCTGTTGCGTCGAGGTTGATCTGGAAGGAGGTCTCCCCAGAGAGAAGATGGCTCGCTGGGGAGGAAATAAGCGCATGCGCTCTACTTTATTGAAGCGGCGGCGACCGGCAGGACACAGGCATATAGGCAACGCTATGAGGACGGATACACCGTGAGTGCCATGCCATCCATTACGTCCCATGCAGGAAGGAACCAGTCCCAACCGTAGTGGCTGAACGATCCATTGCCCGGGTCTGAAACGAAGACGCCCGTCTCGTCGTAACCGTAGATAACGACGACGTGCTCATAGGGAACCAGCTTGTATCTGCCGGTTGCGTCGTCAGCGTAAAAGCTTGTATCACCCTTGGTCGCGACCCACACAATTACGGGTCTCCCCGCATCCAGGTTGGACTGTATTCGCTCCTGGGACGGATCGTAGGAGACCTCTCCGACGTACCCACGCTGCTCCAGCAATGGCACCAGTGCCTCAGCATAGATTCCGTAGTCGTCGGTGATTCCCCAAGTACCATCGATATCGCCGCGAAAGCCATCGTGGGGATTCGCGCTTCGCGGGGTCGTGCTGATGTAGTCCGCTTCCGGAATGGGGTTCCCGAAGATCGACGTCGCTATGTAGACGGAAGCGTATTCACACGAGAGTGACCGCGACTGCTTATAGGCGGGGGCATTAAGAGTCGACGGGTTCGGCGAGCCCTCGTTGAGGTCTGCAGATGCACCGGAAGATGTGGGTATCGTCAGTGTCACGCCGACGCGAAGATCCTGGATATCTTCAATGGCATTGGCGGCGATAATGTCACCGGCAGAAACGCCGAAGGCAGTCGCGATCGATGCGACGGTGTCCCCTTGCTCGACAACGTAGAGCTGCGATGCGGAATTTGCCGCGCTCGGGACGATGAGGTCTTGACCGGGTGTGAGTTCGGCGGCGGGATCCAAGCTGTTCGCCGCGGCGAGATCATCGGCGGATACACCGTGCGCCTGGGCGATTGAGGTAACGGTATCGCCGTCCTGCGCCGTATGCAGTTCGTTTGCCATGGCGATCTGGGCCGCCCCCAACGAAATGCCGATTGCCGCCAGGACTACCGGACGGATATACCTTCGAAACACGCTCGATTGCCTTTCTTTGATCGTGCAGGCGCTCGCGCTCCATGCTCGAAGAGTAACGATAGGTTCTGCGGTGTCATTCCCGTTCGTCGTGGACAGAGGCGGGATTCTGTTCACGACGAGACCATTGACCGGAATTCGCCTTCTTCCCTCGCCGTTGGGTGTTCAACAGAAGACAATTTGGCGCGCACGACGAAGCGGGAGAGGTATTGTCCTGTCGCGGAATCGAATGCACCGCCACAAGTGATCAACGTGAGTGTCGAAACCGGCGTTGCGCCGACGATTTCTTTAAGCGCACCGCTGTTCAGTTCAGCTAATTGGTAGAGACGCGTCCATTCCACCTGATAGGTAAAGACGTCACCGGTCGTGCCGGTCAACCGGATCTCGTCTCCCTCATGGAGATTGGCCAGGTTGGCAAAGACGGCCGGACCCACCCCCCAATAATCAAGATGGCCCGCCATGACGCTATTGCTCCGCTCGCCCAGACGTGCCGTGCCCTCGTACCAAGACACAACCCACGGACCAGAAGGATTCAACATCGCACCATCAACGATTTTGTTTTGTTCCACCTCGGCGTCCACAGATGCAGCATCTATCTGGATCGCAGCCGGAAACTGGCCCGTTCCAGCAGAAGGAGAGGAAACATTCAGCCCCAACGGACCCGCTTGGAGTCCGCCCCCGGGAGGCATCGGGAAAGCGGCCGTCTGCGGCTGCGCGACTGCGATCATTGGTGAGGCCAATAACGCCATGACCACAAGGATGCCCTGTGCCCATCTACCTAATGCATGCATCGAGTCCTTATCCTTTCCAGAACGTGTTACTTCCTTGCCCCATGGCCACACTCCGTTTCTACTACAAGCGGATAGTATCACGAGACTTGCCGCAGGAACACCATGGATGGAGAAGACGCGTACAGAATTTGCGTTGGTTGAGGCCACGTGAAGAACATGGATGGTACGCTGGTATTCGTGAGCGAGCCCATGCGTTCAGGCTTCAGTCGTAGTGAAGTAGCATGAGGAAGATCGACATTTCCAAGGGATACGTAATTAGGACGGAATCGATCTATGAAGAAGGTGCCGAGAACGGGTCAAGACGATGCCACCGGTCATCTGTTCGGTGAGTTGGAAGCGGCAATTATGCGCGTTATGTGGACCAGCGAGTCCGCAACCGTGCGTGATGTCCTGCATGCAGTAAACCGGGATGGCAGATCATTGGCGTACACGACGGTAATGACCGTCATGGGGCGCCTTGTCGTCAAGAACATACTGGTTCGCGAGCTATCCGGGAACACCCATATTTATCGGGCAGTACTAACTGAAGATCAGTTTCTCCAACGTTCTGCCGCCCAGCGTGTTCATGCTCTAGTGGAAGAATTTGGTGACCTGGCCATCACTCAATTCTTCGCGGAGATCGGTGAACTTTCACCCAAACGACGGCGGCAACTACTAGACATGGCGAAAGGCGACGCGCAATGATGACATTGCCGAATAGACTCTTCCTGCTTGCGCTCGTTGTCGCGCTGGCGGTGGCCGGGTTGATTGCCATTACCATTCTCATCATGCTGTCGTCTGTGATTGCTACCATACGATCATGTCTGAATGCGGTGATCTGTTTGTTGACGCCTATGCCGTCGATCGACTCTGTGTTCCACGGTTCCACGCTCGTTGTCGCAGCTCTGAGCGGTGTTGGATTTGTGGCCGCTGGATGCGCCATAAACCGGGAGCGATCAAGGATCGCCTCGCTGAATTCATTCACTAGAACCGCGCGGAATCGCAAGCTATCGCCGCAAATCGAGGCCGTGGCGATTGCAACCGGCCTCAACGGTCGGCTCGATGTCATCGACTCCTATCGCCCGTTTGGCTTCGTTTATGGCTGGATGCATCCCCGTGTCTGCGTGTCAACGGAATTAATTGAGCGGCTGACTCCGCGTGAACTGGAGGCGGTCTTCCATCACGAATGGTGGCACCTGCACCAGCGTGATCCCATTCGCCTGTTCATCTTCCGAGCTATCGTGGTGGAACTTTTCTTTGTGCCATCGTTACGTCAACTCCTTCAAGATTATGTGGTGGCTGCGGAGATCGCCGCAGATCGTCATGCGGTCGATGCCATGGGTGATCGGCGGTGGCTGGCCTCGGCTTTGGCGAAAACGATGGGGTTGCCGCTGGCCATGCCGGCATTCGAGGGGCAGGCAGACGCGCGCATCGCAGCCCTCGCGGGTGAATTGCCGCGGGGCCGCGCCGTCTTTCCCCGGTTCTGGGTGACAGCCCTCATGGTCGAACTGCTCATCCTTATACCGCTCCTTGTACAGGGGGGCCTTCCCGTCGTTGCCAGGATTTGGGTCCATTACGTTTGCTAGGGACTGTCAGGTAATCGCGCAATGCGGGACCACCTGAGACGCGTATTGCGATGGAACGCCCCTACGAGCCGCTGAAGACCTGTGCAGGGGCGTCCAAGATGCGCTTCCCCGATGGCGCATGGTTCCTAGCAAGAGTGGATGACTGCGCGACGGCCTTGGCACCGCCCATGCTACTACAGACCTGTCGGATAGCGGTGCGTTTTTCCACCGTACCCTGACGGTTTGCTGCGACTCGCAGCTGAAGAAAGGACGTTCATATGCCTCATGTCAGTGACGAGATGGAGAAATGCATCCAAGCGTGCACCGATTGCCACCATGTTTGTTTAGAGACTTTGACCCATTGCCTCGAACAGGGTAGTGAGCACGCCGCAGCGGCTCACATCCGTCTGCTTTTGGATTGTGTACAGATCTGTCAAACGAGTGCGGACTTCATGCTGCGTGGATCGGAGCTGCACGGGCGGATCTGTGCCGTCTGTGCCGAGGTCTGTGAGCGATGCGCCGTCGACTGTGAGCAGTTCGGCGATGATGCAGAGATGCAGCGATGTGCAGAGGAATGTCGCCGCTGCTCTGAATCCTGTCGACAGATGGCGGTATAGGATGTTCACTCTCGACGCGGGAGACAACCAGTATGATGCGGTTTCCGGGCGCTACACGAATCCGGACGCGGGTTAGCACCGGCATTGGCCGGTAGATCTGGCAGCTACATCCGTTGACGGACGTAGCTGCCAAACTTCCAGCATCTTCAAAAGCCGAGTGTGGTCATGTATTGGGTCGCCGCGCCGTATAGCATGTGCAATGGGCCGACACCAGGTCGGTGCCGAGAAATGTCTACTTTGGCGAGTCTCCATTCATGCCCACCTTGCACAATCCCATTGCGTTTTCGATCGGTCCCCTCGATGTGCGCTGGTACGCGCTCTTCATCCTCAGTGGGATGATTTTCGGGATCGGTCTTAGCTATTGGCTGGCCGCCCGGCGTGAGCGTGAGCTCGATCCCGAGTTTCTCCTGGACATGGCGCCTTGGATCGTCCTGATCGGGATCGTCGGCGCGCGATTCTATTACGTCCTGCTCAAGCTCGATTTCTACATCGATCATCCGATGGAGGCGATCAACGTCCGGCTGGGTGGGTTGACGATTCACGGAGCGATCGTCGCCGGGGTCGCGACTATGATCGTCCTCTGCCGCATGCACGACGAGCCGTTCTTCCGGTGGGCGGATGTGATGGTGCCGGGATTGGCCCTTGGACAGGCGCTTGGCCGCTGGGGAAACTGGGCGAATCAGGAGGCGTTCGGGACCCCGACGACGCTGCCGTGGGCGGTGCATATCGATCCGAGTCGCCGGCCGCCGGGATTCGAGCAGTTCGCGACATTCCACCCGACATTCCTGTATGAATCGATCTTCAATCTGCTCAACGCGATCGTGCTGGCGTGGCTGGTGCTGCACACGCCAAAGCTCCGTTGGGCGCGCGCGGGCGATGTCGCCTGGATCTATCTGATTGCCTATGGACTCGTTCGCTTCGTCATCGAGCGGGACAGGACGGACAGCCTCTACATCGGCCCCTTGCCGGCGGCGTACTGGTTCAGCTTTGCGCTGATCGGCGCCGGAATCGTGATGATCGTGGTACGGCGCACGGTACTTACACTCCCCGAGGATGACAAGCTGGTCACCACCTGAGCGATCGTGCGATCACGTCGCACCCGGCAACGCCACAGTGTTCATGAGCGTGCCTTATGAGATATGAGCGAGGCACTTCACGTGCCCTTTCTCGATATCTTATGATGTCTGCCCATTTACGCGTATTGGTGTTGGGAGTGAGATATAGGCAGCCGGTGGGTCATATCTGGTTACTAGATCATACCCAGCCGTTGCCGAGACAGCGCCGACTTCCTCATGTGCGAATCCACGAAGCAATGCGAGCGCCGCGTTCATGTCTGCCCAGATTGTCGCACCTTCCGGGAATGCCAATGAGGGGCATAACCCCATCCACTTCTGCGCATGACGCACCGGCATGGCGTGATATCCGATCAAAGTAGTCGCCTCCTGTTTCGTTGGCGAGTGCATGAGAAGGACACTTCCGCTATTTCCAATCAGCAATCCGGAACTACTGCGCATGCGTAGTAGACAGCAGGACAATAGATATGCGACTGTACGTTGCGTGAGGAGAGGAGAATAAGGGCGAGATGAAACCCAATCGAACCTGGATAGCACGCCATGATCTGCTATTCCGGACTGACATGTCCACTCACCGTTGATTATTTAATCTGGTCGCGAAAGAGATATTGATGAAGCTGAACAATGACCCCGAGGCCAATAGTATGAACGATGTGGCGCTGAGCAAGATCGCGATGAAGTCATCGAGTCGCCGGTCGCTGCTGCGGCGTGGTATGGCGATCAGCCTGGCCGCACCACTCGGTGTACCGGTGCTCCAGGCGGCGGCCCAGACTACTGACCACGCTGGCATGGACACGGGAACTCCAATCGCGACGGCTGGCACGGACATGCAACAAGGAATGCCAAGTGGGCACGACATGTCCCCCGTGGATGTTCGCGATGCGGTCGTTGTGTCACCAGATACCCACGGTAACCAAGTACTGGAACCTACGATTGTTGATGGGGTCAAGGAATTTCAGCTGACGACCAGTATTGTTCGGTGGAATATCCTGCCCGACGTGCAGGTCGGTGCTTATGCGTACAACGAGCAGGTACCGGGACCGCTGATCCGGGTCGTTGCCGGAGACTCGATCCGCATTCATGTCACAAACAAATTGCCAGAACCCACATCCGTCCACTGGCACGGATTGATTCTGCCCAATGCCATGGATGGCGTGGCCGGTATCACTCAGCCTCCGATCGAGCCGGGGGACACATTCACCTACGAGTTTATCGTGCCGAACTCGCCTGGAACGTTTTTCTATCATTCGCATTTTGCCGCAGACCGTCAGCAGACATTGGGGTTGTATGGGGCATTTCTAATCGATGGTGTGGATCAGCCCGCGAAAACCTATGACCAGGAGTATATCGTCCAACTAGGCGAATGGCGCATCGAAAATGGACAAACATTGCCTGCCATGGAGCTGGAGGGGATGCTTCCCAACTACTTCACGATCAACGGAAAGAGCTTTCCCGATACCGATACCATCAGGATGAAGGTGGGCAACACCGTACTGATACGATTCATCGGCACCGGGCAATTCATTCACCCGATGCATATCCATGGTGGTCCGTTCACCATTGCGGCGACGGACGGCAATCCCGTTCCGGATGTGGCCCGACTGAAAAAGGATACTGTGCTCGTCGGCCCAGGTGAACGTTACGACGTATTGTGGACGGCCCATGAGCCGGGCAAATGGCTCATTCACTGCCATATCAACCACCACATCACCAACAACGGTGCGGAGGTCGATGGAGCCGGTGGTTTGACCATGTTGATTGATGTGGCACCCTGATGTCCCCGCGTCCACCGATATGGAGGCATGAGAGACTTCCTTACAGTCCAGCCGTGTCAGCCTGTCAGGCGGTAGGACACGAGACATGATTGGTAATATCTCTTCTTGGCCGCATTTGTGGCGGGTGTTTTCTCGATTTCGTCCCCCTGCGTCTTGCCACTGGTGCCGATCTACCTTGCTCACATTGCCGGAGTGACCGTCGGTGAAACCGGGCTTGCTGCACGCGCAACCGTGATCAGGAATGCACTCGCCTACGTCGCAGGCTTCTCGATCGTCTTCGTGGCAATGGGGGCAGCGCTTGGTGCAGTCGGCGCGGCAGCCGGAACGCTCGATTTCATCGCTCAGAACCGGATCTGGATGGTTCGCATTGGCGGGGTGATGCTGATCGCATTTGGACTCTATCAGGTCGGGCTAGTTCGCGTTCCGTTTCTTGATCGCGACAAGAGGCTGGCAATCAAGGCCGGTTCACCGGGCTCGGTTGCATCCTCGTTCGTCATCGGCGTGGGGTTCGGTGCGGGATGGTCTCCCTGCGTTGGGCCGATCCTCGGTGCAATCCTGACGGCGGCGGCCGGTCAGGGAAGCATTCAACGAGGAATGCTGCTGCTGTCAACGTATGCTGTGGGTCTCGGGGTGCCATTCATGCTCGCCGCGCTGGCGTTCGGTTCAGCATCCGGCATCCTGCGGAGGATCAATGGACGCCTCCACACGATCACCATGATCAGCGGTGCCCTCATGGTGGGGGTGGGAGTCATCATGCTCTTGGGTATCTATCAGCAGATATTCGTCGAGATTACCCGTGTGGCGCCATGGACGCCGCGGGAGCCGCGCCTATGATCCTCGTCGATTCGGGATGCATGACCACTTTGGCGTACGCCGGCTTCATCGACGCGACGCGACCACGTTAGAACCCATGAAACGGATAGGTGATGACGGATATTTTCCTACCAACCCAACCATCGCGGCCGGTGATCGACATGGTAATCGACCGTATCTGGCGTTTCTTCTGCTCCGTGCGAGCAGCGGTTGCCGAGATTTCCCTCCTAGCCCTTCTGGTGCTGATCGGCACGCTGCGTGGCAGTAACGCACCGCAGTGGTTCGCGAACGGACTGCCATTCCTGCAACCGCTCGTAGTCCGGTGGTACGCGTGGAATGTTTACAGATCGGCTCCATTTGCGGCATTGCTCGTGGTCATTTCGATCGCCGTCGCGGTCTGCACCGTCAATCGGGTCCCAAGCATTTGGCAGGTGATTAGTCATCCCCGGGTGCTGACATCAAACGGCTGGCTGCGCAATGCCGACCTGTCAGCCACGTTCGACAGCGCCAGTAGCGTTGATGCCTTGACCAGCGATATGGGTAGCGTACTCAAACGGCAACGATATCGCGTCCTAACAGAGAGGGTTGGCCCTGGCGTCCATCTCTATGCCGACAAGAATCGGTATGCAAAATTAGGGACCTTCCCGTTCCATCTCGCGCTGATTCTCACGCTCGTTGGCGGCGTCGTGGCTTCCCAGTACGGTTTCCGCGAACAGCAGTTCATCGTAACCGAAGGTGAAACGCGCGCTGTCGGTCACAACACGGGTCTCAGCGTCCGGCTGGATCGATTTTCAGATACGTACGTGCCGATGGGCGTCGCCCGGGACTATCGGAGTGATCTCACCATCCTAGATGGCTCCATAGAAACGAGGGTAGGGTCGACTACGGTCAATCATCCACTCAGCTATCGGAATACGACGTTCTACCAGTCGAGCTTCGGCAACTCGGTTGTGCTGAAGATCACGGACTCTTCCGGCAGCGTCAAGTTTTCTGAAGGATTGCCAATGGCAAGCTTCAACCTGAAGGGAAACCCGGACGCACCCGCCGGGTTGATCGATCTTCCAGATACCGGCAGTCAGATCGTGGTTGTCGGACCGGACATTGCGCCGTTCAAGCAGCCCCAACTAGATAAATTGCAGTTACAAAGCGGTCAATTGTGGATCCAAATTAATAATCGCGATCAGACCCAAAGCGGCGCGCTAATCCCTGGTGCCAACAAGGTGGTCACCTTGGGACAGCCAGCGCAGATCGGCAACTACACGGTGATGTTCGAACGAGAAAAGCGAAATACCGTGCTCCAGGTTGCTTACAATCCTGGTATTCCGATCTTCATCATCGCCTCTGTCCTGCTGATTGGAGGGCTTGCGGCAGTATTCTATTTCCCGCAACGACGGCTACGCGCGATCATCACCACGACGCCGCAGGGAAGCTCAATTCTGATCGCACCACTAGCGAAACACGACTGGAGTGGTAAGCAAGAGTTCATGCGAATTGTGGGGAAGGCAAGCGAAATGCTGGGTACTCCTCAGCACGTGAAGGTCCCGGACAAGGGAAGCGAGTGGGCGCGGTTTGGAAAGTCACCGGCGTCGCTACCATGATGCGAACGTCGGCAGCGATGACTCGGGGAGTACACCGCGAACCGACATGACGGAAACCCCTCGTCCCTCGCGTGAAAATGTAGGAAAAGGAAGGTCATTATGGAAGGTCTCGTCAGATTTTCGTTCTACTGTTTCGCGGCAAGCTCGATGGCATTGTGGGTGGGCGCGATCTTCTATATCGCCTATGCCATCGGCAAGGTCCGCGTGCAGCAAACCACGATGATGACGACCACCGGCACGTCCTTCACCAGTACTGGGGCCAAGTTCGGACCCGGTGCGGTTGGATTCGGCCGGATTGGCACATTGATGACATTCTTCGGGGCGTTCTTCGCGGGCGCGGCCATTGTGTTGCGTGCGTTCGCCGCCGAGCACATCATCCTTTCCAACATGTACGAATACTCGTTGGTCTTCATCTTCTTCACCTCGTCGGCTTATCTCATCTTCGAGCGCATGTACAAGGTGCGACAACTGGGCGCGATCGTGATTACAGTCGCCGCCGGAATGTCTCTCTACGTCTGGACGCTGCCCGCCCAGATGCGCGAGATCAACCCGGTGGTGCCGGCACTGCGGGCAGGCCCGATCATGGCCTTCCACGTCGGCAGCGCGAATCTCGCCTACTCCGTGCTCACCGTTTCGTTCGGAGCGGCAGTTTTCTTCCTGATCGCGGATCGCTGGAGCCCACGTTGGCTGCCGAGCTCCGAAATGCTCGATGACATCGGGTTTCGCGCGGTGACGATCGGCTTTCCGTTCCTCGCGATGATGTTGATTCTGGGCTCCGTCTGGGCGCACCGGGCATGGGGATCGTACTGGTCCTGGGATCCGAAAGAGACGTCGGCGCTCTTCGCCTGGCTCGTCTACGGCATCTACCTGCACACCCGGACGCTGCGTGGATGGCGCGGCAGACGGAGCGCGTACATTCTCCTCTTCGGATTCGCGGCGCTGGTATTCACGTATTATGGCAACTACTTCTTCGGTGGCCTGCACGCATACGGCGGCGTCAAGGCCATGTGATCTGGCAGTCTGGAGAATGGCGGGCACACGGTCCGCATTTCCATGTGGCCAGAATGGCAAGCATCACATCTATCGCAATGAACCACTGAGTTGCGGCACTCGACGAATAGATGGCTCCGGCCCTGATCGGACGATTCGATTATGACAAGCAATGAGGCTCTTCCTCCTGGACCAGAATCTGGCGCCTCGACCAAACCCGAGGTCAGTATGCTCGATCAGCGCTGGCCACGGCTGCTCCTCGTACTGCTCCTCGCGATCGGCATCGTGAGTATCACATGGACCATCGGTCAGAAGCAGGGCTGGTCGTCGATTGGTCGGGGGGGAGTCAATGCCCAATTGCTTCCTAAAGTGGGTGAACCGGCACCGGATTTGTTCACCATCACCGCCGATGGGCAGCCAGTTCTGCTCTCGTCGCTGCGTGGACAACCCGTTTGGCTGAATTTTTGGGGATCGTGGTGTCCGCCCTGCCGCGCTGAGATGCCGGATATTGAGGCGGCATACAAGGAACTACAACCGCAGGGTCTAGTGATGCTAGGTATCGGCCAGCGAGAACCGCTACAGCAGTCCGTTATCTATGCGAAAGAGGCTGGTGCGACGTATCCGATTCTTGCTGATCCCGCGTTGCTGTGGCAGTCCTTGGATAGCAACCAGTTTTCGCCCGAAGTGCAAAAAGTTGCGGCTGAGACCAAATCCTGGCAAATCAATAATTTCCCCACCCACATCTTTATCAACCGAAATGGAATCGTGCAGGCGGTCGTGATTACCCAATTGAGCGAGGAGCAAGCGATCAGCTATGGTGAGACGATTCTCAACGTGCCGTATACCGGTCCAGCCTTTCCCAGCGCGTCACCATTCGCCTCGCCAGCCGCAACGCCAGCACGATAACGCTGTTCTAAAACGTACACTCTCGATTCTCTCACCCTCCTTACAATGGATTTCTACCTGCGGCTCGCGGCAGGTGCGGATCAGTGCCCAGCGCACCCGCGTCGACTGGGCCGCTTGGGCGTGGGAGCTGGTAGATGTTCATGATCCCAAGGTTGAGCAGATCGTGCTGGCCATGGACATTCTCACTATCCACTCTCCGGCCTCGCTGTACGTCGCGTTTCCCGCAGAGACCAAGCGGATCGCCGCCCGGCTGGAGATCCATCACACGTCCACGCACAGCACCTGGCTGAACATGGCGGAGATCGAACTGAGCGCGCTGCGGTGACGGTCGAACGCGGGGTGGCGGTGTGGGCGTAGACCTGGAACGCTGCCAGTGACGCCATCTACTGACGTTTCACCACCGCCGCAAGCTCAACGCCTCTACCCCACATATGAGAATTGTCAGACCGCCAAGTACGTTCACGTATGACTGCGGGATGCGAGCCAATGATCGAGAGCGTCTGCTGTGGCACTGGATTGGACCGGTCCACAGCATGCGGTGGTGGCGGCAATGAGCGCGTTGACGGGCGGAAACACCTCGCAGGGGGCACGTCACGCCGGAAGTGCCGCCAGCGCATCGCGATCGGATTGCGCCACGGACTGGAGGGCGGCAAAGAGCGCAGCACCAACCGGCCTGCGGCGCCGCGCACGCCTCCCTCGACCTCATCGTCGTGGTGCGTGGAGGCATTGTCCCAGGCGACAGAGAGCGTGCCGGTCGGATGCGTCGCCAAGAGCGCGTCGAGCCATTCGGCGGGTTCCCGCCGCCGCTTACGCCACCGGATCACGACCCTGATCTGGCCCCAGTGATCGTCCACGGCCCCGATCCCATCGGGCGTCCGCGGCTGACCGGGGGGCGGGATCAGTACCTGCTGCGCCTGGGGACTCCCCATGGCCTTCAGGGGCGCCAGCCAGCTCACGTTGACCTTCGTCCGCGTAGGAGAAGTGAGCGCCCGGTTCGAGGCGGTCGCGGGTGTCGTCAATCGCCTTTGTTTGCGGGCGTACGCGGGATCGGGGCGGGGGATCGTGAGCTGGGGACGGCGCAGCACGATCCCCGCCCGTTGCACGTGGAGGCGGATGGGCTCGTATGCCACGCGAATCCCGGTCTGCTCCGCCAGGTAGGCGGCCAATCGCCGTACCGTCCACCCCGAGACCGGCAAGTCCAGGCGTCGCGGCCGACCGCGAACCGCGGCGAGCACCTGCTCGCCGTCGGCGGCGGTCACTTTGCGCGGCGCGCCGGGATTTTGTACTTAGTAGACTCTAGCGATGGTCATGCCGCCAGCGCAAAAATACTTTGGTCACGGTGATCCTGTACGCTACTTAATCAACACTTGGGTATATCGAGCGGTTGACGTTGACGAAGAGACATTGCAACCACCCGCCATTGTGCATACATTCCCAAATATAATTGGCTCAGTTTTGCACGCTCAATGCGTTCGTTTGATAAGAGCATTTATTCTCATCGGGCGAACGCATTTTTCCTTGTTGATCAATGGACTCTCTCAATCAGACGTCCATCGAAGGAAAGTGACAGGCGTAGGAGAATTATGTTCTACAATGCGAGTCGTTCATCGTCGGAGACTCCACGGCCGACCCGAAGTCGTTCGATGGCCTCCGTCTGCCGGTCCCCGGGGGGACAGGTGTTGAGCATGGGCACGAATGGCGGCGCCCTCACCCTCGGAAAGATGGATGAGCTCGTCGACACCGTCGTCCCCGGCAAGCCGGACCTGCTGCTGATGAGCACGCGCTCGCGACGCAAACTGAAAGACGCGCAGCGAACCAGCCTATCTGCGTCGCCTCTTTGGCTCATCTTGTGTCCCTCAATGCATTCGTATAGTGGGGACCTCTAAGACCAGGTGATGAACACAGGGCGACTTGAAATCAGGTGACGCCTCCAAGATCACGCTTAGTCCGCGTCAGCGTCCCAGACAACCTGGATCTTGTGTCCACTACTATAAGTGGTACGCCGGGCTCGCGCTCTTCTCGGCGCTTGGGGTGGCGCGCCTATCCGGGATCACCGCCACGTAGGCAACGGGCAGCGGCAACGGGCAGGCGTTCTGATAACATATCTGTCGTTACCACCTCCGTTGGCATTTCAATACCAGGCGAGCGGATATGGCAGAGGCGAGGAGCAGACGCAAGCATGTCAGACCTTTCAACCACCCCTGTTGACGATTCGATCATGCGGCGCCTGCGTGCGATCTGCGAACGCAACCACCTGCCGGAAGCGATGGAGGCGGAGGCGTTCGGGTCGCCGACCTTTCAGGTCCGGGCGAAGAACTTCGCGATGGTGCATCAACCCGAGCAGGGCACGGCTGTCTGGTGCAAGGCCGCACCGGGATTTCAGGAGGCGCTCATCGAGCGCGATCCTGTCCGGTACTTCCGGCCACCGTACCTTGGTCCAAAGGGTTGGATCGCAGCATGGCTGGATGCCGCAACCGATCCCGACTGGGACGAAATCGAGGACCTGATTGTCACCAGCTATCGCCTGGTGGCGCCGAAACGTCTTGTCGCCCTGCTCGATCCGGCGTAATACCCCAAACGAGCACAGGCGATCAGAACGCTGGCGCCGTGGCGGTGACCTGGACAACTCCCTCATGAACACGCGTTTCGAACGCATGCAGCGGTGATGTCGCAGGGCCGGTCACCACGTGGCCATCGCGCAGATCGAAGACGCTGCCATGCCACGGGCAGGTTACGCAGGTAGCGTCGATGGTGCCTTCATCGAGCGGTCCACCGACATGCGTGCAGGTGGCGGACGCGGCGAGCACGCGGGTGCCCTGCCGCACCATGACGAGAGGACCACTCTCGATCTCGACCCGTCGCGGCGTACCATCCTCCAACTCATCGAAGGGGATGGTATCGACCCATTCGCTGGCGGGTGCCTCGAACGCAACCCGGCTGACGCCGATCCCGAGACGATAGGCCAGGTCACCACCAAGCAAGGCGCCGAGCGAGGCAACGCTTCCTCCCGCCAGCGACCACATGATGCCCGCCTTGCGGGCGTCTCGACTTCGCATGACCCACGAGATTCCGTAGCAGGTCGTCGCACCGACGTTGACTAGCGCATGAAGGATCCCCAAGCGACGCGGCTGCTCCTGATTCTGCAGATCGTGCCATTGGGCCATGCCGGTTGCGGCGGCAGCGACCGCGCTGAGCGTACCCGCCTTGAGGGTGATGTCGGCACCGCGCTCCATCCCGAACGCATCGAGCAGCATGCTCGACGTCCAGAAGCCAATGGGAAGGTCGGTCACGGCAGGGTGGAGGGGATGACCGAGCCAGGTACCGTAGAGCGCGTTTCGGAGCGCGGTCGGGGTGTCCTGACCAAGCAGCGGATCCCACGCCTTGTGTGCGAGATCGGCAGCCGAATCTAGCCATGGCATGGCATCGACGAGCTGATCGGAGAGGTTTCTGATCGAGAACATGTGTTGTTCCTCCCTGCCAACGTGACGGTTGGACAAGCCAGCGGCGTCGCGATGGGACAAACAGGAACGCCGCCCGTCCCCGGATGCGGAGAGCACGCACATCCGGTGCCAGTTGAGGTCGGGAGTCGGGAACGGTTTGCTTTCAGCGGACCGCAGAGATCGCTCGCAGTGCAGTCAGTTCATCCTGGATCGACGACGGCAGTGGCCCGGTCGACAGGCGATCGATGCGAATGGCCAATGGACGATCAAAACCTCACTCGACGACGACTTCCTCACTCCGTGAAGGAATCCTGCCGCAGCTTCGCCATTGATGCGATGGCTGCAGGTGGAAAATCACGCCAGCCTGACTGCACGTCGCCAGGCCCGAACCGGTGCAGGTGGGTGTCCAGGAATCGTTGCCAGCGCCGCAGGCCGTCCATGGCTTCCACGAGGGTGAATTCGCCGTCCTCTATCGCGTCGGCCAACTCGTCGAGGTCGAGCATACGGTACGGCCGACCGTCGGTCGGCACGAAGACATCGATATCGAGATCCACGACGCGGTAGAGATCTTCTTCACGCGTCACGATCGTGAGATCGACGTACCATATTGGGTCGCCGCGTTAAATCCAGACCGGCGGAATCGTCAGCTTCACTCCGAGATCGAGCAGCACGTAGCTGCGCCCGACCGTGCCCGTATCGGGCGCCAGGTAATCCCAGCCGAGCACATCTCCATCCCGCAACGCCGGGACGATCTCGCCTTCCCGGCGCCATTGCGCACGCACGCGCTCCATGATTACCTCCTGGGAAAGAGACTTATCTTACACGATGAACTCGCGAACGCGCGATCCTTACGTGGCATAGCAATGCCAGCATCCTCGACCGATAGAAAGATTCCCACAAACGGTCGATGTCGTCATGCCATGCATTGTACATCTGGCGATTCATGGCGTTTACAAGAACCAGAAGTGGAGCCCAACAGCATGTTGATTGCAGGACCGTGGACCGCACTTGCGGACACTGCAGAGGGAATGAACGAGCGGGCCGTCTGGCCCCCGGGAACGCTCTCGCCTGGCGATGAGGCGAGATTCGGACAGTATGCAGCCGCGATGGCCTTCTACGGGGGAAACCAGTGGGCGACTCCGTCCCGGCGGGGATCGACGCACCTCACCTTCAACTACGCGAGAACGCTCCTCCGCAAGAATTCGAGCTATGTCTTCCCGGCAGCAGTCGCCTTCTCGATCGCATCCGCCGGTGAGATGGAGACCTCGCAGCCCACGGAGCGGACAGCGCAGGCAGCAGCACGGGCAGCAGCGCAGGATACCGCCAACCGGGCCGAGCGCATCCTGGCGGCGACAGTGCAGGACCTCGATCTCGCGCGTCTCGATCTGTCGCTGGCACTCGATGCGTCGATTCTGGGAGATGCCGCGATCAAGGTGACCTGGGATGAACGCGGTCACCGCCCACGCGTGATGGCGGTCGATCCGGCAACGCTGGTCGTTCACACCGCCCCCGATGACCCGCGTGAGATTCAGCAGGTGACGCAGGCCTACGGGCTGACCGGACACCAGATCTCGACCATGATCCCTGAACTGACCGATGGTGATATTCCCGGGTTCGATCTCGACAAAACACGAGGCTATCCCGTCGTCGAAACCTGGACGTCCGCCCACTGGCAGATGACGGTTGCCGGGCATCTCCTGCGCGACGAGGCGAATCCGTATGGATGGATTCCGTATGTGATCGCGACCAACGATCCCCGCCCGTTCGCTTTCTGGGGACAATCCGACCTCGTCGATCTGGTCGATGTGTGCATGGAGCTGAACCAGCGAATGACGGTGCTCTCCCGCATCCTGGAACTCTCGGGCGCACCGATCGCGGTTCTCGAGAACGTGGACGGTTCGGAAGGCATCACGGTCGGACCGGGTGCCAAGTGGGAACTGCCGGAAGGTGCCAAGGCGTATCTGCTCGATCTCCTGCAGGGTGGAGGAACCGAGGCGCACGTGACCTATATCGACCTCCTGTTTCGATCGTTACACGATCTGAGCGAGACCCCGCGAACCGCGTTCGGGGGTTCCGGTCGCGACCTTTCCGGCGCGGCGCTGGAGGTCGAGATTCAGCCGCTGGTTCAGAAGGTCGGTCGCAAGCGGCGAATGTGGGATGCCTTCTTCGCCCGGCGCAACGCGCTCATCCTCGACCTCCTCGAACGCTTCGGGCACGAGGATCTGGGCGGACTGCGACAAACGACCACGATCTGGCCACCGGTGCTTCCCAGCGATACGGACAACGCGATTCGCAACGCCGTCGCGCTCGTCAATGGGGGAATCCGCAGTCGTCGCACGGCGATCGCTCATCTCGGCAGTACTGATCCCGACGCCGAGATGGCGCGGATCGCCGAGGAAACCGGCACGTTGCACATCCCACCCTCGCCACCCTTGCCGCCCTCGTAGAATCCTCGCGCCACACAAGGGCAATGCGCCCACATACCATGGATAGAAGGACGACGCAGCACCATGACCGGAACAACACGTGTGGAACTTCGTGGAATGTTGAGACGACGGCTCTCCGACACCGGCCAGGAGCCGCTGTGGGATGACCAGTTCCTGAACGACGCGATCGCGGAGGCGGTACGCCGGTACAGTGCGCGCTTCCAGCGGGAAGCGACGGAGACCATCCCGGTGATCGCCGGAGACCGGGAAGTGACTGTCCCGGCCGGGATCAACCCGCTGCGAATCGTGAAGATCTTCGACGATCGTGGCGACATCTGGAGACAGTGGGGAGAAACGATGAGATCAGTGCCACCGGTCGCCTATGCCCCATCGACCGGCGATCGGTTCTGGCGAGTGTGGGGAAACGAGATCATGCTCGCCTCGCCTGTCTCCAGATCCGGGACCTGGCGGCTGGAGCATCTGGCAGACCGCACGAACGTCACCGATGACGTGACGCCGATGGATCTGCAGCCCGGCGACGAGGACATCCACATCGCGCTCGCGATGAACGTGGCGCTGATCCGGAGGGCGATCGCCGACGGCAAACGCACGACGGGAAAGGGTGCACATCCGTTGATCGGCGCCGCGCGGATGGCGCAGGTCGATGCCGACAAGCTGTTCTGGCTGCGACGCCGGCGCGCGCTCGGCACAACGATGAGCATCGAGGAGCCGGGCTGATGATCGGGTACGACACGGGTGGCGGAGGCGGAGGAGCTCATGGTCCCGATGTCGAATCGATCCGGGACGCCTGGAACGATACGGTCGATTACGTGCGAGAGCGAGTGACCGATGCGCTGGAACCGGTCTTCGGGGTGGTCGAGCAGATCGTGGGCGCATTCCTGTGGGTTCTGGAGACGGTCGAACTGGTCTACCCGGTCGTGTTCGAACGCTGGAATACCGCGTCGGACGAAACCGTCTGCCCAGAGTGCGGACCGCTGGCGGGGATGGTGTGGGAAGAGGGGCAGGGTGGACTGCAGCCCCCGTTGCACGTCAACTGCCGTTGCCAGCGCGGTGTCGCATGGACGGAGTGGCGCGTGAGATACGTCGATGACTGGCGGCTGCGCTGGACGACGTGGAGCGAGTGGGAGTGGCGTCTGACCGGCTGGGCGTGATCGGATTCGGTCGCGTTGCGTGCAGGTGTCCGGGTTGGGCGCGCAGGGCGTGAGGCGGCGGTTGAAATAACGGGAAGGCATCGGCGGATGACCTCGACGTGAGGGACGGGAACAGGAGAGGAAGGAGCTTAGCGCAATGCCCCAGGCAACGGATATCGTGCTCGATGGCGCCGGCTACATGATCGCGTCAGGCGGAAGTGGAAGTAGCAGCACATCCTCCTACACGCGCACTCAGGATGGGATGGCAGAGGGCCGTACCGCCCGTATCCAGATGCGTGATTTCTTCGGTGGACAGCATCGAGCGTTCCAGTTGGAGCGCGATCGCGGTGGAGATTCGCTGGCGATCGGTCCCGCCTATGGAGGTCAGGGTGTCGTCCCATGGCCGTTCACTACCACGGCATCGCTCGCAAGTGGGGCCGAACCGCCGGCGACCGACACCATCATCCCGGCGGTCACGATTGGCAACCACGTGTTTTTCGCACGCGGCCGCTATCTGTACCGATCGGTTGGCCTCGATGCGATCAGCTGGGGTGCGGAGACTCAGGTCTGGGATGCGGGAGCGGGCAAGGCGATCAGCGACCTCGCGAACTACAACGGAGACATTTTGATCGCGCTGGGCGCCGGGCAGGACCTGCAGGTTTTGCCCTATCCCGGAAGTGGTTCACCGGTCACGCTGCTGAGCGGTGAGAAGGGACGACATGTCGTCGGCTATGGCGGCTTCGCGATCTACTCGAAGGCGACCATTGCCGGCGCTACCAACCAGATCCGGATGGTAACCGGGTCCGGGGTCGATGTTCGCTACCTCGATGCCGATGTGCTGAAGCTGACGACCGCCGGCGGCAAGGCGTTTGCCGCGACGAAGGCGGCGCTGTACAGCTTCAGCGGCAAGATCCAGGAAACAACGGTCAGCGTGGTCGTTAGTGCCGGACCGCCGCCCAGTACCGAACAGCGCAAGGTTCTGCTCTGGAGCGGCGATTGGGACGCCTACTTTCAGCACGGCAACTGGACCGAGGATGACGATTATCGCGTCGTTGTCGGATATGGGGGCCGGTTGTACGTCTGGCTCAACAAGACGGTGCTGGAACACAATCCCGCTGGCGAACGCGCCGGTTGGCGCGATACCGGACTGGGCGGGAAAGGCTGCTTCGGCGGCTGCGTGGCGGGCGGCTACCTGGTGGTCGCGATCGAAACGGCGGACGAACGGTCCGAACTGTGGGCGTGGAATGGGGCTGGATGGTGGAGAATCGCGACGCGTCCAATTTCCGCGGGCCGCTGGTGCTGGCCGATGGCGCTCTCCGGTGCCGGAAACTGGGATCTTCTCGTCTTCACTGAAGGCAGCACCACGGTCGATCTGTTTCGCATGATCTGGCGTTCCGCCACGACGCACACCCTCCCGGCCAACGCCATGTATGCAACGTCGATGATCGACGCCGGCGAGCGTGACAAGAACAAGGCGTGGCGAAAAGTGGGTGCGGTGTTCGCGGCGCCTGATGTCCAGCCGGTCATCGCCAGCACCGACGTTGTGCAGGTCTCGCTCGACTATACGATCGACGGCGGCGGGACGTGGCTCGAAGCGGCGACCGCATCCCTGAGTGGAAGCACTCGTGCAAACGCAAACATGACGCTCGATGCCGATCTCGCGCCGAGTGCGGCCGTCTCGCGCTGGCTTCAGATACGGGTGCGATGGTCGAGCGTGGTGAACTGGGCACCGGTGCTCGCCGGCGTCTGGACGGAATTCGAGATCCTCGATTCGCCTGCGCGCAGGCGACGCTGGCAACTGGGCGTTGTGGCTCAGGACCAGATCGTCGATCGCGCAGGTGAATTGCTCGCCCGCTCGGGTCGGGAACTGATCGCCGACCTGTGGATGGCGTGGCAGATTGGGACGACCCTGACCTTCCGCGATCTCGACTACGACGCGGACACGTTCGAGCGGCGAGTGCGGATCGTGGGGATCTCGGAGAAGGTCGCCCGCCCATTCGATGCGGGCCGGTGGGGTGATTCCAGTGTCACGCTGACGCTGGTCGAGGTCTGAGCCGTGGACGTGACGGTGACTGCCTGGGGGTTCTGTCATCACACAGGTCTATCGGGGTGACGAGAGGTCGGGGTGACGGGGCGGGCGTGCGGGCATGCATGATGGCGACGAATCGCATGGCAACACGTTCGCATGACCCTGTCAGGCAATCTGATGGAGGGCATGCCAATCGTCCTGCGACATGGTGACCATGCACTGTCGACAAGCGGCGACGAGTTCGCAGGAATCATCATCGATTGCATCGGAGTCATCGACCTGCTCCTGCTCCAGCAGATCCATCGGGGCACCGCACGATGGGCAGCGGAAGCGATCGATCGCGTGGCGTTCATGGTCGTTCAGTCGGCTCCGTTCACGCGGAGAAAGTTCTTCACCACCGGGACCTTCGACATGGACCATTGGACCCCTCCTCTACAAACGATGGATTCGTACAGTTCGTCATCTCCAGCAATCGAAACAGAACCAATATGCGTCTTCACGGCAGTCGTCTCGACTACCGCGATGTCGCTTCCATGCGCAAATCATGCCAACCGGCAACCGTACTGGTAAGGAGCGAGATACGCCCATGAGCACCCTGAAACTCGAGGCACCTGGCCTAACTGGCCCAAACAGGCCCCTGCGCGTGATTGTCGTGCAGGGGCACCGAAATTCCAGCGGAGGGAATCCACAGGAGGCGGCCCGAACCCCGGCGATCGCGAACGCGATCACCGACGCGCTCAATCGAGCCGGGCACGAGGCGATCTGTCTCCAGCAGGACGACGGGCTCGATGACAACTGGTTCGCGGGAAGTCTCGACGCGGTGGGACGGCGGGTGATGTGGTATCACGCGCAGCGTCCGGTCGACCTGATGCTCGATATCCATCTCGAGGGGGATGGAGCAAACACCCCCGGGATCTTCGCGATCGTGCCCGACGGCGATGATCTGAAAACGGTGACGGCCTACAACGGCACCGACAGCCGTGCCAGCAATACTCGCGATGTTGCGCTGGCGGGGGCCATGAGCCGGCATATCGCGGCACAAACGAATCTGGAACTGCGATCCCGCAACGTCATCGCGCCGGGGATCATGAGCGAGAAACAGACGTATGTCGGGGCCGATCTCGGCTGGCGATTGGCGATGTTCGGCTATACCGCGCCGGCCCGCGAGAGGATGGTGCGCCTGGTGCTTGAATGCGGAAACGTCGAGGCCGATGCGGAGATCATCTTCGACTCGCAGTTCCCCTCTCGCGTGGCGCGCGGTGTTGTCCTCGGCATCGCCGATGTCGATGGGAGTGTCTCAATCGATCCGGATGATGCCGTCCTCCCCTTTGGAATGCATCGGGACCTGCGGGAGAGCCGTCTGATGCGCGTGACGGTGCCGCTCCTGCGGGCGCGGCGGTATGCGGAAACCACCCAGCCGATCGTGGCGGAATGGCCACGCGGTCACCGGTTCTGGGTGAGCGGATGGATCGTGGGTCAAGCGGTCGAGGGAAACGCCATCTGGTGGTTGACGGGTCAGGGCAAAGCGACCGATCGCCGGTGGCGAGTGTGGTCCGGCGGGACCGATCTGACGTTCAAGGACATCCTGGACCTGCCGGTTATCGAGAAAGAAGGTGCGGCATGACGGACACGATTCATGACTCGCTCGAGTTGGCGGCGGGGATTCCCATTGTGGTGATCGTTCCCGCGCTGGTCGAACTCGCGAAAAGGCAGGGCTTGCCAGATCGCTTCGCCGGAATTGGGGCGCTCGTGATCGCGACTGTTCTGCTGGTGCTCGGTGATGTCGCCCTGGGTGGAATGGCAGGGATCGATTGGGGAGTGAGGATCGCGACATGGGTGCTGGGTGGCATCGTTTACGGCCTTGCGGCGGCCGGTCTGTATTCGCAACGCGGCATCCTCTTGCCCAGGGATCGCTCCATACCGGACGTATCGTGAACCGCGTGGTTCGGAAGCAGTGACGCCCATGCCGGAGACGAGTCGACCGCGTAATAACAGATAGGCATAAGGATTGAGGGGCGGAAGGATCGGCTGTGTTGGCCGGTCCTTCCGCCCCTTTTTGCACGTTGACTTCAGGTAGTATCTGGAGACGACGCGTGCACAACCGTCAATCCGGGCCAGTGGGTGGAGCACCAGAAGCGGATTCGTCGTGCGGATTCCTCGTAGGGGAGGACTTGTGGCCGCAGATCCCATGTATCCGGAACGAATCGGCCACAAGTCCTCCCGGTGTCTCGACAGGCTCGACATCACGAACGAGATCTCTCGACTTCGCTCGAGATGACGAAAAACTCAGGACTTGCAGGCGAGGTATCTCGACCCGTTCGGCTTCGCTCAGGGCAGGCTTTCGCTCGAGATGACGGATGAGCCTGACATATGCATGCGAATACAATCAGAGCCCGTCTGCGTCGACAGGTTCGGTGTGGTTCTGCGGGAAACGGTCGAAGAGCGCGCTTCCCACATTACGTTTCGTCATGCCACCTGGGCCCATCTCGAGGCGAAACCCGTCATGTCGAGCTTGTCGAGACATCTCTCCTGCAAGGATGGCCTTACGAACGAGCTTTCTTGAGAGCCTCCCCGTCGTTTCGAATGGAATTTACCATCTTTGCGAGTCTGCGCCCTTCGTCATGTCGGGAATGCTGCGGCTTTCCAAACGGAGAAGGGTTTCTTGAAACAGTCCTGTGTCTACATTATGGCCAGCCCTCCAGAAAGACTTACATCGGCGTCACTGCGAATCTTGAGCGCCGTGTGTGGGAGCATCGGACCAAGCAAACTGATGGGCACACCAAGCAGTACAACAAGGTGCTTCTCGTCTACATCGAGGAGTTCGTTCACATCGAAGATGCCATCGCACGCGAAAAGCAGCTCAAGAAGTGGTCCAGTGTGAAGAAGGAAGCGCTGATAGAGCGAAACAATCCGCGTTGGCTCGATTTGAGCGCAGATTGGTACCGGTAGCGGTCTGCAAACCGTCATTTCGAGCCTATTGAGAAATCTCGTTCATGGCGCGTTGACGAGAGAGATGTCTCGACTGCGTTCAGGAGCACTGCCGAGATGACAGGAATAGACGCGAAATGACGTCTCTCCAGCTCCACTTCTACACGAGGGCGAATATAACAGCGACAAACGCCTGCATATCCGTCATGTCGAGCGAAGTCGAGAAATCTCGTTTGTAAGGGCATCCTTGCAAGAGAGATGTCTCGACTCTGCTCGACATGACGAAAAACACCGGGCTTGCGGGAGAGATCTCTCGACTGCGCTCGACATGACGAAAAACACGGGTCTGCCAGATGGGCCCAGGTGGCATGACGTCCGGATGATGATGCGGAGGTCCTGCCTACGCCTGCTCCCATCGGTCACGAATGAAGGCAGCCGTCCGCACGAGGGTCTCGATAGGCGGTCCGGAGAGACCGCTGCCGCTCGGATGGAAGCACTCCAGCGAGATGTAATCGGTGTAGCCGATCTGCTTCAAGGCTCCGAAAAAGGGCAGGAAATCGATCATGCCGGCACCTGGCTCGAACCGGTTGTTATCGGCAATGTGCACGTGTCCCAGCAAATCGGCGGCGTTCAGCACCGGTTCCGTCCAGCTGCTTTCCTCGATATTCATATGGAAGGTGTCGGCCAGCGCGACGCATCGTGGATGATCGACCGCCCGTGCAAGATCCGCGGCCTGTTCGACGCGCAACAGGTATTTCGCCTCGAACCGGTTGAGCGGTTCCAGGAAGATCCGGGACGAACCTTCACCCAATCCGGCGACCACTTCGGCATAGGTCTCGATCGCCAACCCCGGCAGCAGACGGTGATCGACACCGGCAAATGGCCGTACCGGCACGCTGACGACACCTGTCGCACCCAGGCGATCGGCACATGCGAGCAATGCCTGCAGCGTCTCGATGCGCCGTGCGCGCTCGATGCGGTCCTCGATCACCGGATCGTGCTCTCCCGCCGTGCAGATCGCGGCAACCGCAACTCCGGAGGCAGCACTGGCGACGCGCACCTCGGCTTCGTTGGCCAGGAGGTCGAAGGAGGATCCGGTCGCCACCTCCACGCCGTCGTAGCCAGCCTCGGCGGCAGCGGCGAATTTGGCATGAATGTCGTTCCCAGGGAGCAATAATGTCTGAACTGCGAGCTTCATCTTTGTGCTCATCTCCTTGTTGTTACAGCAAACTCCATGCAGAGCGTTCGGAAGGTCTCTGATTACCTTCTTGACGCCCTCTCAGCCGGCATCATCGACTTGACAACAACCGGTGAATGATGGGACATTCGTTGGGTATTCGGTGAATTCCTGACACAAACCGTGAATCATGCCAGAGGTACGTCGTGTTGATCGGCGTGATCCTGTCATGCGGTACAGGTGCGTCTGGATACAATCGGGTCTGGGAGTAAACGTCTCCCCAACATCCTACTATCGATCCGCTGCGAGAGCAGCGCCGGGTGGCGCTTTCGTAACACGACGAAAGCCAGCACGAGGAGGAGTACCAGTCGTGAACGGTCGCATCGATCAGTTGTTCCGCGAAGTCGCGGAAAAGGGCATGTCCCGTCGTCAGCTCATGCAACGGGCAGCGGTTCTCGGGATCTCCGCATCGGCGCTTTCGGTTGCCCTGACACAGGTTTCGCAGTCCGCAATGGCGCAGGGGATGGAGAACCCGCTCGGGGTCGATCCCAATGCACCGCTCGATGTCGTGATCTTCAAGGGCGGTTACGGTGACGATTACGCGATCACCAACAATGCCCTGTATTCAAAGCTCTATCCGGGCGCCAAGGTCACCTATGCAGGCACGCAGCGGCTGCAGGAGCAGTATCAGGCGCGCTTCGTCGATGGCAACCCCCCGGATGTGATGGACAACTCGGGTGCCGGCAACTTCAACAACACGACCCTCGTGAACGAGAAGCAGCTTACCGATCTGGCGCCATTGATGGCTGCCGAAGCCTACGGACAGCCGGGCATGACGTTAGCCGATTCCCTCGGTGCGGGCACGCAGGACGATGGCATGTACAACGGTACGCAGTACGTCCTCAATTACGTCTACACCATGAACGGCGTCTGGCATAACGCCGCGCTGTTCGAGAAGAATGGGTGGGAGTACCCGACGACCTGGGATGACATGTTCGCCCTCTGTACAACAATCAAGGACGCCGGCATCGCGCCGTGGACCTATCAGGGCCTGTACCCGCAGTACATGCAAGCCGTCTTCGATGAGGTGCTTTTCAAGGCCGGCGGCGTCGATGCAGTAATGAAGCTCGACAACCTCGCCGAGGATGCCTGGACGCAACCGCTCGTTGGCGAAGTGCTCGCCGTGCTCAAGCGTCTCTATGATGACGGCTTCATCATGAAAGGCACCGAGGCCCTCAGCCACACCGAGTCGCAGGCAGCCTGGCTGCAAGGCAAGGCCGCCTTCATCCCATGCGGTACCTGGCTCGAGAACGAGATGAAGGGTGTGATTCCGGCAGGCTTCCAGATGGTGGTCAACGCATCGCCATCCCTGAGCGCCGATGACGCATTGCCGCAGACCGCCGCCAATATCTCCGCAGGTGAGACGTTCATCGTCCCGACCGGTAAGAATCCGGTGGGTGGCATGGAATATCTCCGCCTCCTTTTCTCGAAGGAAGGCGGCAAGGCGTTCTCCGAAGCCACCAAATCTTTGACCGTTGTGACCGGCTCCGCCGATGGACTCGATCTGGGCGCAGCCTTCGCGTCGGCCCAAGAGGGAATCGCAGCGGCCGGGGATAATACATGGTCATCCCGATACGCGGGTTGGTATAACGACCTGAAGGAAGAGACCCAAAATCAATTTGGGTTGCTGCTGACCGGTCAGACCAGTGTCGATGACATGGTTTCCACCCTCCAGGACCTGACGAACCAGATCCGTGAGGATGACTCGATTCCGAAGTTCACCCGTGAGGCGCCGTCGGCAACTCCGGCAGCCAGCCCAGCGGCGAGCCCGGCCGCAAGCCCGGTCGCGTAAGGCAGTTACCTTCCGGGAGATGTCGCAGTGGCATCGCTCGACTAGAGGCAACCGGGTAGGATGGAGACTTCCTGCCCGGTGGTTTGAGCAAGCATGGCGCTCGCGCGTTCTGTTTAGCCCTCAGATCGCGTGTTCGCACGTGGCGCCGCTGCACTCAGCGGCAAATCGTGGCAGTCGACGCGCTTGTTGGAGTCTGGTTTCTGTTCCAGGGGAACGTCTATGTACTATCGAAAATACCGCCTGATCATCCCCTTCTTGTTGCCCGCGCTGATTCTCTATTTCGTGTTTGTACTCTATCCCTATGCGCGTGCCTTCTATATTTCGCTGACAAGTTGGCGTGGAACCTCCGCCAACATGCCGTATGTCGGTCTGGGCAATTACCGCAAGCTGATCGATGAGACCCGATTCATGGATGCGCTGACCCGCAACGCCCAGTTGCTGGTCGTCTTGCCTCTGGTCACCATCTCGATCGCCCTGCTCTTCGCCGCCCTCTTCACCCAAGGAGGGAAAGGCCAGGGTGTGCGCGGATCGTCGTTCTATCGCATCACCTTCTTCTTCCCGCAGGTCATCTCTGCGGTCGTTATCGGTATTCTCTTCACCTATGTCTACAGCCCGAACAACGGTCTGCTGAACGGCCTGCTGCGAGCGGTCAACCTGGACAATCTGACCCGGGCATGGCTTGGCAACCCGAATACCATCCTGTGGGCGATCGCCGCCGTTTCCGTCTGGTCCAGCGTCGGCTTCTACATGGTCATCTTCATCGCCAGCATGCAGTCGATCCCGACCACCTTCTACGAGGCGGCGGTGCTCGATGGCGCCGGCAAGTGGAGACAGTTCAAGGACATCACGATCCCGCTGATGTGGGAAACGATTCGGACGGCGCTGATCTATATCGCGATTGCGGCGCTGGATTTCTTCACCCTCGTGCAGGTCATGACCGGCGGCGGGTCATCGGGCGCGTCCCGCAAGGCGGAAGTCGCCTCCGTCTACATGTACAGTGAGGCGTTCACCAAAAGCCGGTGGGGCTCCGCGTCTGCGGTTGGCGTCATCCTGCTCCTGCTGACGCTGCTGCTGTCGATCGTGGTGATGCGTGTCACCCGCCGCGAAACCTACGAGTTCTAGCAGAGGATTGGCTTCGCTGAGAGACTTCCCGACCCGTTCGGCTTCGCTCAGGGCAGGCTTTCGCTCGAAATGACGAGTCGCGCAAGAACAGGCACACGAACATGAGCGTGAATACCATCCCAACACCGCCGATCGAGGTAGTCCCGACCGATGCGAGCGACATGTCTCAACTCACCGCCGTGAGTTCCGATACCCGTACCGACAAAGCCATGAGCGTGGTGACACAGGTTCTGCTCATTTTCTGGGCGGTCCTGGTGATCTTCCCGTTCCTGTGGATGATTACCACCTCGTTCAAGACGAACTCCGAGATCCTTTTCAGTCCGTGGGATCTTCCTTCGTCCCTGCAGTGGCGCAACTTCTCCAACGCCTGGAACAATGCCCACATTGGCCGGTACGTGCTCAACACCCTGATCGTGATCACGATGTCGCTCATAGGCACCCTCCTGGTCTCCGCCATGGCTGCCTATGTGATCGCCCGCTTCGAGTTCCCCGGCAACCGCGTGCTGTTCTATCTCTTCATGGCCGGTCTGATGTTCCCGGTCTTCCTTGGCCTGGTCCCGTTGTATTTCCTGATGGGTGACCTGCACATCAAGGACACGTACTGGGGTCTGGCTCTCGTCTATATTGCCTACTCGCTGCCGTTCACCATCTTCTTCCTGGTCGGGTTCTTCAAGACGTTGCCCGGTGAGGTGGCCGAGGCCGGGATCGTGGATGGCGCCAGTCAGTTCCAGGTGTTCTTCCAGATCATGCTGCCGATGGCGAAGCCAGGTCTGATCGCGATGGGCATCTTCAACTTCCTCGGGCAGTGGAACCAGTACCTGCTGCCGCTGGTCCTGATGCAGGACGAAAGCAAGCGCGTGCTTTCCCAGGGGTTGGGCATGCTCGCGATTCAACAGGGGTACCAGAACGACTATGGGGCACTGTTCGCCGCCATGACGATCACGATGATCCCGACCCTCGTCGTCTATGTCATCTTCCAGAAGCGACTGGAAAGCGGTCTTACCGCAGGCGCCCTCAAGGGGTAACCACAGTCAGGACAGAGACACCCCCAGAGCGTACGGCCATCGCTGCAGCCGCACGCTGCGGGGTGTATCGTTATCTGAAGAAACAGTATTCGCCAGGAGATTGATTGGTTATGGTCGCAATGGCCCAACTCATTCCCGAGGACCCGAAGGAGCAGGCATCGGTGCTTGAAGTCTTGCGGGAGCATCCCGAGCTCACCGGCTTCATCGCCAAAGCCAGCACCAAGGCGGAGGAGTTCTTCCCGGGCGCAACGATGCATCTCGATACGGTCCGGTATGACGAGTGGGACCCGCCTATTTCGTTGTTCATCGATGCCCCGGTTTCCTGGCCAGACTACAAGCGAGGCAAGGATGAGTTCATTCGCTGGCTGGTTGCACAACCCGACTTTGATATTGACCTTATTCTCGCCATGCCACGGTGGACTGGAGATTTGGCGACCGCACAATGATCCAGGGAAGAGACTTCCTGACGATCGTTGCGCAGTTTCGAGATGAAAACGCCGAAGTGTACAAGAGGACGATTATCAGCAGAGCGTATTATGCTGCGTTCCTTGAAGCCCGGTCGTTCACGGAAGCTCATATGGGGCGCATTGCCACCAGATCAGGGAACGAGCACCAGGGAATCCCGGCTCTCCTTCGCCATCTCGATCCGGAACTCGACACGGGTCTGAGGTTTCTTCGGCGGATCAGAAACAACGCTGACTACGATATCAATCTCTCTTCCAGAACCATGGAACTCAGTGCGATAGATGCTGAGGACTACGCGACAAAATTATCGCCCGGCTGGATGAGCTTGCGATGACCAGGGCTGAAGTCGAATCTGACATGCGAAACTCCCCGGGAGAACCCGATCAAGCCAAACCGATTGTTCCAGACGACACGCCGCCGGGCGGTCTCTGACATCCAGTATCTTCGCGGAAGAATCCGGTAGTCACCAGGAGGTTCGTCATGGTCGCAATGGCCCAACTAACTCATCCCCGAAGATCCAAAAGAGCAGGCATCGGTGCTTGAAGTCCTACGCGCTCATCCCGAGCTCAACGGCTTCATCGCCAAGGCGAGCGCGAAGGCGGAGGAGTTCTTCCCCGGTGCCATGATGCACCTCGATACGGTCCGGTATGACGACTGGGACCCGCCCGTTTCCCTGATCATTCAGTCACCGTTGCCTATGCCGGAACACCGAGTTGCCGTGAACACGTACATTCATTGGTTGACATCGCAGCCCGATTACGATGACGAGTTGATCTCCGTATTTCCCCAATGGTGGGGAAACCTTGATCGCGCTCGCTAATGCAGGGACGACGTTTCCTGGAAGTGGCTCAACGCCTTGGACTGGAAGAAGGGGAACCTTTTCTTCGCAATCGGGTTGGTCGCGCCTACTATGCCGCTTATCTGGAAGCAAGGCAGTTCTGCGAACAGCACGTGCTCTACACGAGAACAAAATCGTCTCGGGAACATCAGGACGTTCTCGAAATGATTCGAGACTCAGACCCGGATCTTGTCGTCAAGCTCGCGATTTTGCGGAAATATCGAAATACCGCCGACTACGACATGGACATCTCAATGGATGCGATCGCTCGTAATGCCGAGGACGGTGAAGCGTTCGCAATCGAAATCATCGCCCGGCTGGATGCAATCGTATCGGCCGGGGCTAGAGCCGCGGCCGACGCTACAGACGCCGCAGGAGAACCCCGCCAAGCCAAGCCAATCGTGCCCGACGGCACGACTCCGCTGGGCGATTCCTGAAATTCTTGCTACCTTCTTAAAAGCACAGAACGGCAGCACTCACCCCAGTCGGACGGCATGTCCGCACTGGGGTGAGTGCCGCTTGCCTCACCTCCGGATTCCGGGTTCCAGAGTTCATGCCCCAATTCATGATTCAAACCGATAACGATGTAGGACCATCAGCCGTCGCTCAGGAGAAACACATGACAGAACGACACCGCCTTGACTCAGATTGGGGCAAGGGGTTTGGACGACTTCACGGCAAGAACGCGCTCGTCACGGGCAGCACACGCGGCCTCGGACGAACGATGGCGGAATGGCTGGCCAGGGAAGGTGCCAACATTGTCGTCTCGGGCCGGGATGGGGATGATGTCCAGTCGTCGGTCGAGGCGGTCGAGGCGCTCGGAGTTCGGGCCTGGGGGATACCTGCCGATCTCGCACAGGTGGGAGACGCGCACCGTCTCGGGACGGAGGCGATCGCTGCCGCAGGGCATCTCGACATTCTGGTGAACAACGCCGGCATGAGCATTCGTGGTAACTTCTGGGAGGTTTCGGACGAAGACTGGGAGTACCAGATGAACGTCAACATCCGGTCTCCGTTCATCCTCAGCCAGCATGCCGCCGCCCACATGATCGAACGCTCCATCCGGGGCAGGATCGTCAGTATCAGCACGATCGGGGCGTTTTCAGGGCACAAGGACGGCATGGTCTACAACATTGCCAAGGCTGGACTTCAAGCCATGACCCGCAACATGTCCTACGAACTTGGGCCGCACGGGATCTCGGTCAACGCGGTCGCTCCCGGGGCAGTCCCCGATCGACCGGGCGAGTCGCGGGATGTGACGATCGATCCGAATGGACCCAGAAGCGGCATGATTCCGCTTGGCCGGTATGGACGTGCCGAAGATATCGCCTCGGCGGTCGTCTTCTTCTGCCTCCCGGAGAGTGAATGGACGACCGGTCAGACACTGCTCGTCGACGGTGGTCACAACTCCTATCTGAACGAGTAACCGTTATCACATCTACCCGGTCACCCAAAGCGCCCCTGTCGATCTTGTTTCGACAGGGGCGTTTCCTTACCGAGTCAGGTGACTGAATCCCGGTCTTCCGTGCGCGGCGTTCAGCGGTCAGTGAAGCGAATGGTCGGGATCAGCGAGGTGTCGAACTCCGCGATACGGTCGGGACCAAGTGCAACGATCTGATCGAGGCAGCGTTGCGTCTCCGCAACCAATGCTCCTGTCTCGATTCCAAGCGCATGCGGCGCGTAGTCGGTTGTTTTGGCGATACCTGCCGTGAGCAACAGAACTGCGCCCTGGTGATTGCCGTTCAGCGCGTGGTGGAACCCGACGCCTGTCTGCAGGATGCCTTGATAGAGTCGTCGAATCGGACCACGTTCGGCATGCCACTCGTGCTCGATCGCTTCATGCTGTTCGTAGAACTTGCGCTGGTTGAAAAGCTCGATCCCGTGCAGGATCCCCGCCGGAGGAGTGGTCATGCTCAGCATCGTGATCGAGCTGGCTTCCAGATCGGCGGATCCGAGTTCGGCATCGATCTCCGAAACACCGCGTTCAGCGATAACGATGTCGTCGTTCCGATTCGCATCCGGTGCAAACGGGAAGACCGAGCGAATCAGGGGAGTGAACTGTTCCCGCACCCGGTTCATGACCGTATCGTCGGTGCCGAGTGGTCCTTCGATCATGAGCGGTCCGCCGTAGCCGCTTCCCGCAATCGCACGGATCAGCGCCGACCACGGCAGATCACCATCACCGGGAGCCAGGTGGCGCGCACTGACATCATGCTGCCGATAGTCGCTGATATGCACATCGACGATCCGGTTGCCCATTGCCGCCAGCATCATGAACGGATTCGCGCCGGCCTCGACCGCCTGGAAGGGATCGAACACGAACCCGATCTCGCTCGGTGTCCCGATCTCCCCGAGACGGGTGGCAAAATTGACCACGTTGCGCACAAGCGCCAAGGCACACCAGGACACATTCTCGATCGCGAGCGTGACGCCCGCCGCGCCACATGCCTTGGCCAGCGAGCTGGTCAGTGCGATGAAGCGCTCCCACCCTTCATCGCTGACGACATCTTGCCGCTTGGCGCCGTGCCAGACGATCACCTTGGCACCAAGGGCCGCAGCCGCCTCAATTCCCTGCTGGAACAGCGCCCGGCCATCTGCGGCCCGCCGCTCATAGGCGTCCATCATCGGATGAAGATGATGCATGGTATGAATCGAATGGACCTGGACACCGGCCGCCTGAGCGCGTGCGGCGACCATCGCGACGAACTCGGGTTGATATTCGGAGGCCGTCTGCAGCATCAGCTCGATCGTCGTGATCCCCAGCCTGGAGGCTGCGGCGGGCACCCATTCTGTTGGAGTGTGTGGATAGAATGCACCACTCGACGCACCAAGACTGACTGCCCGCATATGCGAGATGCCTTCCATTTCACCAGGCAAGGATGTGGAATCGGCTAGGGTGATGATCTCGAGCAACTGATCTGCCGTGATCGGTTGAGGCTCGAACGCGGCGAGTCGCGCCGGTCCCCACACATTCGACTGCGCCGCTGCCTGAGCAGCTGCTCGGGCAGCGGCGTCGGTGACCGGCGGGATATACGATTCTGGCTGCGGTTGAGACCGTGGAAAGGGAACGATCCGACCTTTGGATGGTTCCTGCGGGATATCCACGCGCTACATACTCCTCGGTTTCCTCGACGCGCCAGCACGGGACCGTGACAGGAAAACGTCCTGTCCCATGATCTGCCGTTCAGCGAACGCGACGGGCTTGTTGCGGCAAGGTCGTTGGTGTGGGGTGATGACGTGCGAGTTCCCCATCCATCCATGGTCAATCGCAGGGTACCGCCAAAAGCGGCAACGCGATCACGGAACTCACACGTCATCGGTATGTCGAATCGCCTGAATCGTATCTCATCCATCCAAGCCGGACGGTGCATCTCATGCGACGTTTCTCGCACCGCACACCATGCCGGTTATGGATCCGACCGCCGGCCAGGGCTGCCAGAAAGGTGAAACCCGCTCATCGATTCGTACCCCTCCCCTCCCGAGAGACAGCAAGCGAGCAAGCTGCCCCGGGTGTCCAATGATGCTACCATCCCTTCCCCCGGTCGCGGCAGATGTTCCAAAAGGTCACACGGACATCAACGAACCGTGTCTTCCAGATCGTGACTGGACAGTCACGGTATGCTGAATTGATGAGCGAGTCGTCTTCGCCGCGCAATTGCCGGAGCCACATTTCATACTGGCCGGATCATGGCAGTTTCGCTTTTCCGGAGTTTCCCGATGCCAACCTATCGCGACCTTCTCGATCACGTTCGCCAGCATATTCGCGAGATAGACACCCCGTCCGCCCAGGAACGTCTATCCAATCCGGATGCAAACCTGCGCCCTGCCCTGATCGATGTGCGCGAAGCGGATGAAGTGGAACAGGGCATTATTTCCGGTGCCCTGCATATCCCGCGCGGGTTCCTCGAGTTGCGCGTCGAAGATGCCGTGGCGGACAAGAACCACCCCGTGATCGTCTACTGCGCCGGCGGCACCCGCTCGGCCTTGGCAGCAAAATCCCTGCAGGATCTTGGCTATACCGATGTCCTCTCGCTGGAAGGCGGATTCAATGGATGGAAAGGGGCTGGTGCGCCATGGACGCAGCCGGTTACCCTCAGCGCCGACCAGAATCGCCGCTACAGCCGCCATCTGCTGATTCCGGAGATCGGGGTTGCGGGACAACTGAAACTTCTGGAAAGCCGGGTGCTGCTCATTGGCGCTGGAGGGCTCGGCTCACCTGTCGCGCTCTACCTTGCAGCCGCGGGTGTCGGCACGATCGGCCTGATCGACGAGGATACGGTCGATGCCAGCAATCTGCAGCGGCAGGTGATTCACACGACCGACCGGATCGGCACCCTGAAGGTCGATTCGGCGCGCATTGCGATCGAGGCGCTCAATCCTGATGTCCGGGTCGAGACATTTCCGGTGCGCCTGACCAAGGAAAACGCTCTCGCCCTCTTCGCGGATTTCGATCTGATTGTCGACGGCTCCGACAACTTCGCTACACGCTACATCGTGAATGACGCCTGCGTCCTGCTCAAGAAACCATTCGCGCATGGAAGCGTTTACCGCTTCGAGGGGCAGATCAGCGCATTCGATCCGGGCAGCGACACAAGTCCCTGCTATCGTTGCCTCTTCCAATTGCCTCCCCCGCCCGAGCTTGCGCCGAACTGTGCCGAGGCGGGAGTTCTGGGGTTGCTGCCGGGGACGGTCGGTCTGCTGCAGGCAACGGAAGCGGTGAAACTCCTGCTCGGGATCGGGGAGCCGCTGGTGGGGAAGCTGCTCACCTACAATGCGCTCACTTCGACGTTCCGCACCCTCCGCCTGAGCCGGGACCCGCATTGCCCAATGTGCGGACCGGACGGACCGGATTCGCTGGCGGACGTGTCGTACGACGAGATCTCCTGCGCGATTCCGGTCGCCGTTGCATAAAGAACCGCAGTGGGCAGCCGCGTCGAGCAGCCGCGTCGGGCGTTATACGAGGGCCGGTTATGATCGCGAAGCCCTGTCGATGCCAGGTAGTCCCTGTCCCGCGCGGTCCCTCGCGGTCCCGCGCGTTGCTCGGAATGATGGAGAGCAAGGCGATGCGACGGAGGGGAACACGTTGACCGAGGGTCGATGCATTACCCCTGCGAGTTTTGGCGCAAGTGCCAGTTGTCCTCGTACAGGTTGAAGACGACGCTTTCCTGCCGGGGTCGTGCCTCGAGCGCCTCGATATCGAGCTCGATGCCAAGCCCCGGCCCTTCTGGCAAGGCGAAGTAGCCATCGATCACTTCCGGATTGCCTGGTGCCAGCGCCTTCACATCGGAATCCGCGAAATCGTTGAAATGTTCCTGGATCTTGAAATTGGTCGTCGACGCCGCGAAATGAAGTGCCGCCGCTGTCGCCACCGGTCCTCCCACGTTATGGGGAGCGACAAGGATATAGTAGGCTTCCGCCCAGCCGGCAATCTTCTTCATCTCCATCAGGCCCCCGGTGTGCATGATGTCCGGCTGGATGATGTCCGCCGCCTGCAGCTCGAACAGCCGCCTGAACTCGTGCCGCGAATAGAGCCGCTCACCGGTCGCGACCGGGATCGTCGTTCGCATCGTGACATCGCGAAGCGTTTCCAGGTTTTCGGGCGGGACTGGCTCCTCGATCCATGACGGCTTGTAGGGTACCAGCGCGTCGGCCATCTCCAATGCCGTCGTGCGGTTCATCCGCCCGTGCATCTCGATCAGTATCTCCGTCTCTGGTCCAACCGCATCCCGCACCGCGGCAACGAGTTCGATCGCGCGCCCCTTCTCCCGGTAGTCCAGCTCGAGGAACCCTGCTCCAAACGGGTCGAACTTCAGTGCGCGGTACCCTTTGGCAGTGACCGCCTTCGCCGCCGTGTAGAACTCTTCGGGAGTCCGTTCGACCTTGTACCAGCCGTTGGCGTAGGCCTTGATCCTGTCGCGGACTTTTCCGCCGAGCAGGCGATACACCGGCTGATTGAGTGCCTTTCCCATGATGTCCCAGCAGGCGACCTCGATCGCGGCGGTGGCGGACATCTGGATCTGGCCGGGTCGCTGGTAATCGTCGCGGTAGAGCCGGTAGACCAGTGATTCGATATCGAACGGATCGCGTCCGATCACGTGATTGGGCACAAGTTCCTTCAACAGGCCCAGAAACGCGTCTGTGTGGTTGAGCATCCGGACCTCGCCCACGCCCTCGATGCCTTCATCGGTGATTACCCGCACAAACGTCAGGTTCCGCCACGGCGTGCTGATCACGTGCGTCTTCACGTCCACGATTTTCATTGCCTGTTCCCTTCCTGCTTCCATACGCGCAGAGCTGCTTTTCTCCAAGACCCCTGGGCTGATATGACATCATATCTTGCCGGCGCCATGGGAACTGGAATGCGGGAACCTTCTTCGCTGCGCAACAGGTCGCTCCTGGACTCTGGGTACCCTGTCTGCGGGACGCCCTTGATGAGACCAACTATCCGGACCGCTCCGGACCGCGATAGCGATACTGATCGGTAGCCGCCTGGAGAATGTGGGGAACGTCCGATCACCCGATCCTCGCGTCCTCGAGCGGCTCTTGGATGTTACAGACAACCATATATCAGCAACGTGATTGTATCGATGCGATCTGGTGAGCACGTTGCGCGTCTCGGCCGGCTACCCGGCTACCCGCTTGAGTGCAGCGTCGGACGTGCTCACGGGCAGGGCCGGAGCCGATGGGCCGACCGCATGAATCCACCGGGATGATCCCAGAGCGTCCCGAGAATCTGACGGATCGTACGAAATCAGGGTGAATGGCAGGCGAACCGGCACTGGGGCGTCGATCGTGGAGAATCGCTTCGGGTATCGACCCGAGGTCGATCGGGCGGACATTCCTGTGGGAAGTCAACTCTGACGGTTGCTGCCGCTGAACACTATGTGTTCAGCGGGATTTCATGTCTGGTTATGCGACCGCCGACATTATTCGACGCGAAGGCTCCGGTGCCGATCTCCTGCACCTCCTGCACGTTCACCTGCCGCCGAACACCGAGCACACAACAAACGAGCACACGACAAGGGACCATGGGCGCTACGCCCTGTCCCCTGTTTCTCTGCCTGACCGACCGTTTTCCTGACCGGATGCTGCTGTCGACCGCCGGGTTCGAGGAGGGCGAGGAGGATGGAAAAGGTGAGGAAGGCCCTATTCGGACTCTATCTCCTCCATGAACCCCTTATCCAAGGCGGCCTGAATGGTCGCGATCATCTCGATTGGCGGCGCATCCTTCAGCGTCGCGGAGACCACACAGAATCGCTCTGCGGACGACAGCAGGCGTTCCAGCTTGTCCGCTGGGGCGTCGGCATCAAGCTTGACCAGCACGCGGATCGCGGTGAATCCGATCGGCGATTCGCGCGAGACGGCCAATGTGCCGCGCACGTCCCAGTCACCTTCGACGCGGACATCCAGCTTCGCGAGCGCGATCTCCATCGATGCCGCGACCAAGCGAATCGTCAGTTCCTGACAGGCCGCCAGCGATGCCAGGAAAATGTCACCCGAGCACGCCAGATCTTCCTCGCCGCCAACGGCGACGTGGGCACCGATCTCGAGCACGACGCCGTTTGGACCGTCGACCGCAATGCGAACTCGCGTCGGATCCTCGGCATCTGCCGGCGTCGTACTGTATGCGGCACTGGTGATCAACGCCGACTCGGGATCGTCGCGATACCCCTGCTTGAGGGCAGTTTGCACCTCACGCAATGTCGGGCGAATCACTTCGGTCGGCTTGTCATCCTGATCGGCGACCGCCGTCTTCAGCCCCTTTTGCGCCAACTGCTTGCGAGATCCGTTCTTGTCCCGTTTCTTGTCATGCTTGTCTTTTTTTCGGGTGTGCTTGTCGTTCTTTTTGGTCATGATGGGGTTCCCTGCCTGTCGCGTCTGGACGAATGCGCCTGATCGGCCACGGCAGACCCATTCATGATCGCCGTTCTCCCTATGGGGAGTGAAACGTGCTACCTCCCCTGAGGAAGCGCCGTTCCAGCACTTGAAGGACAAGATCGGTTGCCTTGCCAATCATCGCGAGCAACACGATGCTGAGCAAGATGATATCCGCCCGACCAGAGTTCTGACCATCGGTCAGCAAAAAACCGAGGCCGACGCTGGAACCGATCAGCTCCGCCGCCACGAGGAAGAGCCAACCCTGGGCGAGACCGATCCGGAGCCCAGTGAAGAGCGATGGCAAGGCAGCCGGCAGAACGATCGAACGCGCCAGGTTCGCGCGCCGCAAGCCGTAGGCATAGCCAACCTCGACCAGTTTGCGATCGATATTCCGGATGCCACTGACAAGCGACGTGAAGACCGGGAAGAAGACGCCGATCGCGATCAGCGTGATCTTGGGCACATCACCAACACCCAGCCACAAGATCATCAGCGGCACCCACGCCAGCGATGGAATGGCCCGCCCTGCCTGAATCGTCGGCGTCAGCAATGCATCCGCCAGCGACGAGAGCCCAATCAACAGGCCCAGCCCGATCGCGATCGCGCTGCCAATCCCGAATCCCCATGCTACCCGTGCGATGCTCGCTTCGATATGGCGCCACAGGAGTCCGCGATCACGAAGCTGTTCGGCAGCACGCCAGACATCAAGCGGAGCCGGCAATTGACCGCGGGAATATATCCCGCGGTCGACCACCCATTGCCAGAAGACCAGGAGCAAGATCGGCACAACGAAACCGAGCAGCGAGCGAGGAACCGCGTACCGGCGTCGCAGGGCAGTCTCCTCCACCTGCGTGGTGGTCTCGAAAGCTGTCCGCTCGAATGGTTGCATGTTACTCATATCTTGCCTTCTCGCCCTGGAACACTACGGGGCTGGAGTCGCCGCAGCCGCCTCAACAGCCGTCACATATTCGATGTTGAAGAGTTCTTCGAGCGACTTGTGGGCGTCAGCACCTGGCGTCAGCTGTCCCTCGTCATCGAAGATGGGTATGATCTTCTCTAGGACCGCTCGTTGGACATCTCCGGGGACGACATCGATCTCGAGATTCGTCCGTTCGTTCAATTCTTTCTTCGCGACCTCCAGGGAGAGTGACGCCTCTTCACTCAGAATCTGCGCCGCCGTCACTGGATCCGCGAGAATTGCCTGTCTCGCCCGTTCGTACTGCACCAGTACACGTTGGGCGTAAGGGCCATACGACTCCAGGAACTTCTGGCGGGCGTTCAGAAACCCGTAGGAGTTGAAATCAATGTTGCGATAGATCAGCTTCGATCCCTGCTCCAGTTCGGTCTGCGCCATATGTGGATCGAGCCCCGCCCAGGCATCGACATCGCCGCGCTCGAGCGCGGTCTTGCCATCCGCATGCTGGAGATTGACGAGCTCGATGTCAGATTCCGACAACCCGATGGAATGCAGTGTCTGCAGCAGGAAGAAATAGGGATCCGTGCCTTTCGTGGCGGCGACTTTCTTTCCCTTTACCTGCTCGGGCGATGTGATCTCGGAGTCCTTTCCCACCACGAGTGCGGTCCATTCCGGCTGCGAGAAAATGTAGACGGTCTGGATGGGCGAGCCATTCGCCTTCGCCAGCAGCGCTGCCGATCCTGCCGTTGAGCCAAAATCGACCACATCCGAGCGCAAGTATTCATTCGCCTTGTTACTGCCGGCGCTCAAGGTCCATTCAACGGTAATGCCATCGGCGGCAAGATCCTCTTCCAGCCAGCCGTTGCGCCGGAGCACCAGTGAACTCGGATTGTAATAGGCGTAGTCGATCCGGATTTTTTCTGGCTTGTCACTATCCTGGGCCAAGGTTCGACGTGCCCCCAAAGTCCCGGCGATCGATGCGGCAGCGGCCATTCCAACCGCACCACCGATTACCTGGCGACGATTGAGCGACATTGAGAGCGACTGGGTTGTCACATCTGTACGGAAACGGAATGAAGTCATCGCAGGTTCTCTCCATGTGAAAAGGCGTCGTGTCATGGCGCGAACCAATGTGTCCGCGTATCAACCGCAGGCATCGCCAGGGATGCGTTTCAGGCTCAGTGGGTTTAGTCGGCAGCCTGCCACTCGAAATCAGGAGAGGACGCCTGCTCGTACGCAAGACCGAAGTGGGCCAGAATCCGCGCCCGGAGCAGCAGAAAGGTGGGATCATTTCGATCGCGAGGACGTTGCGCAGGAATGTTGATCGAGTCCACGATCGTGGCCGGAGTGCCGCCAAGGATAATGATCCGGTCCGCGAGGTAGAGTGCCTCATCGACATCGTGGGTCACGAGGACGACGGTCGATTTACGGTCGGTCCAGATTTTGGCAAGCAGATCCTGCATTCGCATGCGGGTAAGAGCATCCAGCGCGGCGAAGGGCTCATCGAGCAGCAGCACCTCCGGCTCGCAAGCCAGGCCGCGCGCCAGCGCGACGCGCTGGGCCATGCCACCGGAGAGTTGGTGGGGAAAGGCACTCGCGGTATCGAGGAGACCGACCTGATCTAGCAGATGTCGTCCCAATGTGCGGCTCTGTGTTCGGCTCAGACGCGAATCGTTTCCACGGCGCCGGTTGGTACCGAGCGCAATGTTGCCGGCAACCGTTCGCCATGGGAGCAGTCGCGGTTCCTGAAAGACGACCGCCGTGCGGTCGTCGGTGGAAGTTACTGCCTCCGACCCGATCTGGACGGAGCCGGTGGAAGGCGTTTCCAGACCGCCGATCAGACGCAGCACGGTCGATTTGCCGCACCCGCTGGGACCGAGCAGAACGACAAACTCTCCGGGATTGGTTGTGAAGGAAAGATCGCGCAGGACCGGGACGGGAGTGCGATCGCGAATAAAGGTCTTGGCGACCTGGGTCAACGAAACGGATGAAGCCATGAAGGATGAGTCCACTCCTGCGCCACGCGTCTTCACTTGGAAGGCACGACAACGCCTCGATCGAGGGTTGATGAATCGAGGCGGTGTGGCATTTGCATTAGCAGCAATGGCATCCGATCCTCTCATCGTCCAGCAAAAGCATACTGGCGGCATTAGCACCTTCTCGACGGCGTCGCCGAGGGGTTGCTGGAGCTTCATCGGGCCGTTCCCTCTGCTCCTCTTGATGAGACATGATGTCCGTATTCAGTTGTTATGCGGACGTTACAGGATCATCATACCTTCCGTCAAGTAGACATCGTGCACGATGGGCTTCGTACCTCCGATCATCGATCGCCTCTCTAGCTGTCGCACTGTCGCAGGTCAGGCGCGGAACGAGTCACACGCCTGCACAGGGACGGAAATGAACGGATATGGGTCTTGACTCGTGGCACCCGCACCAGAAGCGATCCCACATTCGAAACATCGTCGGGAAGTTGTGCTCCGATGTCGCGGCAAGGAGCATGTTGTACCAACGAATCAGTTCACCAGATGGCATGCGATACGTTATCCGTGATTCTCCCTACCGACGCATACATTTCACGAGGCGAAACATGCAATCGACATCACCTTGCCGATTCCCATCCCCGAAACCCAGGCAGGACGATGAGTTCCTACATGTGACAATACAGAATGTCATCGTTGACCAATCGCCCAGTTCGGATGACGACCCGGAATAGGTCCGCGGCGGCGTGGTCAACCTGTTCCTGGTCACCGCGCCCCTCCGCAGCTGGCGGCACGTGACGGTCAGCGACCAGCGGACCCGGCTCGACTTCGCCCTCTGCATCAAGGAGCTCGTCGATGGCCATTACCCCGACGCCGCGCGGATCGTGCCGATCATGGATCAGCTCAACATCCATTCGCCCGCCTCGCTGTATGCGGCCTTTCCCCCGGCCGAGGCCAAGCGCATGACCGACAAGCTGGAGATCCACCACCCCCCAACCACGGGAGTTGGCTGAACATGGCCGAACTCGAACTGAGCGTGCTCGCCTGCCAGTGTCTGGGGCAGCGGCCTGGCGACCGGGCGGCGATGGAGCACGCCGTGACCGCCTAGACCACGCGTTGAAACGCGTGCACCCAGCGGATCGACTGGCGCTTCACCACCGCTGATGCCCGCATCGAACTCCGGCGACTCTACCCGGCGTATGAGGGCTGACAGACCACTAGGGTCTGTTTGCATACTCACACCCAGAGCAGGATCGCGGCGAGCGTGAGCATCGCGTGATAGCGTACGGCCAGCTTGTCGTAACGGGTGGCGATCGCCCGGTTCTGCTTGA
>JAABUS010001680.1_pt1 | contig 46629 bp, 39 predicted proteins | sample 5560161 | NCBI WGS metagenome assembly JAABUS01 (sample SAMN10711885, study PRJNA513376) | rock metagenome | isolation source: Antarctica rocks | place: Antarctica: Victoria Land, Trio Nunatak nord | collected 2016-01-04 | reverse complement strand
GGTAACTCAACTACATGTTCAACAACCTTTACAGTAACAGATAATACCAAACCTGTTATTACAACTTGTGCTCCGGCTCAAAGTGCCTTCGCAGATGCAAACTGTTCTGCAAAAGTGCCTGACTTCACAGGTGGTGTAAAAGCAACAGATAATTGTACAGCAGCTACTGCCCTCGTGATTACACAATCACCTGCAGCAGGTACATCTGTATCAAAAGGTGTAACACCAGTAACCATTACAGTAACAGATGCTGCCGGTAATGCAACTACATGTCCGACAACATTTACCGTAACTGATAATACTGCGCCATCTATTACCTGTCCTTCAAATATTACATTATCAGCTTGTCAAAGCACCACTATGTGGACAGCACCAACTGCTACTGATAATTGCCCGGGTGTGACTGTTGCCCGTACAGCCGGACCTGCTTCAGGATCAACATTTGCTAATGGCACTACTACTACCATCACCTATACAGCAACTGATGCATCGGGTAACAAAACAAGTTGTTCATTTACAGTAACCAGGGCTCCGGAATTAAAGGCCATCTGTGGCAATACTAATCCTCAGCTTTACTTTGGATATACAGGTGATCAGACATCAACTATTTCAGGTACAGCAACCGGAGGCACAGGCCCTTATACCATTTCAATCACTATGAGCCGTCCGCTTAAATGCAATTACATCAATGATGCCGGGGACGAAAAATTCACTGCAACCGGAGGAACTACCACTAATGGCACTTGCCCTGCATCTGGATCAGGTACTGCTGCGGCTCCTGTTTCTACTATTACAAATGTTGCAGCAGGTGTTCCTTATTCAGTAAATGTTACTTTGCTCGCCAATGCAGTTTTCACCATTACTGTTAAAGATGCTAAGGGATGCATTTCAACCTGCACTACCACTGTAAATGCTGAAGACGTACGTTGTTTTGCAGGAAGCAGCAGTAACCAGAAATATTCTATCTGCCATAGAACAGGCAGCGCCAGCAACCCTTGTGTAACTATATGTGTGGACAAGTCAGCAGTTAATTCGCATCTGGCTCACGGCGATGTTTTAGGTGCATGTCCAAAGACTGGTTGTCCTGCACCTGCAACAACAACTGCAAGTAAGAGTATGAAAGAAACAACGAACCCCAATGAAAATGCAGAGAATAAATTAACTGTAAAAGTGATGCCTAATCCTTCTGTTACACATTTCAACTTGCTATTAAAGAGTCCGAAAAATGATAAGGTTAATATTAGAATCGTGGATATAGCAGGAAGAGTAATTGAAGAAAAAGCGAACATTGCACCAAATGGTACAGTACAGTTAGGAGCTAAATATTTCCCTGGTATGTATATAGCCGAATTGATACAAGGAAAAGAAAGAGTAGCAGTGAAATTGATTAAAACACAGAGGTAAAAAAACCAATTCTAACCCCTTAAGAAGGCTGTCTTTTCAGACAGCCTTCTTTTTTAGAACCACGATTTTTAGGATTATAAATTGATTAAAGAGGAAAAAAATATAAACGGTGATTAGACTTTTGCACTTGCCTTTCTGTAAAACCTAATTCGTAATTCAATGAAGCATTATGAATTAATGATAAGCAGACTGCAATTACATAATTACCTGGAAGCAGCGAATGATAAAAAAATAAAGGCAATTTATACCATCATAGAAAAAGACCCCTGGAAAATGAATTTGAATATCCTGATGAATTGAAGAATGAACTGGGTAAACGATATTCAGAATATAAGAATGGCACGGCAGAAATGGTAACAGCTTCTGAAAGCAAAAAAAGAATTGAAAAGGTTTTAAAGGCAGGAAGTAAAAAATGAATTATTCTTATATTCTTTATAAGTACGCTCAAATGGATTATGAAAAATATTTGGAATGGTATCAGAATAGAAGCGTTGACGCGTTATGATTTTATCCGCGTTAATCTTAATAATCATAATGATCTGCGTTCTATTAAGAATCTGCATGCAATTCACAGTGTTGCACTATAGAAATAACTGAGGGTTTATTTCCATAGATATTTGAAGTGCTTGTAAGCTAAATAAAAAAGCAAGAGCCATACTGCGATTATCAGCATGGCAAAAAACCAATTGCGCTTCTTAACACTTCGGGGATTGTCTTTTACATGTTGCCTGGCATCTGCCAAAACAATTGCAGGAATAAGTTTTATAGACACTGAAATCATAAGAGGAACAATGATCACATCATCAAGAAAACCAAGAACCGGAATGAAATCAGGAATCAAATCAATGGGACTTAGCAAATAACCAACAGTAAGGCCAATAAGAACTTTTGCTGTGAAAGGAGTTCGCTTATCAGTATATGCTATCAGCAACACTTGCGCTTCTGATTTTAGCTTTCTTGCCCGATCTTTTAATTTTGTAATCAATTGCACAGTGAATAAAGAATTTCAGCTAAAGTAAGTTATTCGTTTTATGTTCTGGAGCGGAAATTCGAATATCAGATTTAAGACATGGTTTATTGATTTTTGAATGGGATTAAGTATAACTCGCAAACATTCTTTGTTTCGCAGGCGCCTTTGGAGCCAGAACATCAAACTGTATTTTATAGACCATAAACAGGAAGCCCTTACAGAGCTGAAATGTCATCAACTCCGGCTTACATTCTTAAAGCTTATGTTTAAACATGAATATTGTATATCAAAATTTAGCAGAAATTCCTGCGTAAAAACTTCTTCCATTTGATGGTATTATACCAGGCCCTGGGTACTCATCAGTTCGTTGAGTAAAGTATCCTTTATCTGTAATATTGTTAATTCCTGCTTTTGCTGAATAACGGTTTATCCTGTATGTTGCACTTAGATCTAAAACGGTATAAGCAGGAATGTGTCCTCCAACAGGGTTATCACTCACTCTTATATTTGTTGCATCGCCAAAAGCGTCACCAACATTATTCATTTGAAAAGTACAGGATAATTTCTTATCAGAATAAGTGAAGCCAAGCCTGTTTATATATTTAGCGGAAGCTTCTACCCTGTTACCTTTGTATTTTCCACTTGAGTATTTTGCATCAGTCAATGCAAGAGAATTAAAGATGCTCAATCCTTTATCGGATGTGTTATTCAGATATTTCAGAAGATTAAATTCAACGTAGCTTTCTAATCCTTTATGAATGCTGTTGGCAACATTTGTACGCAACGTATATTCATTTTCAGAGCCTTGGTTGATCAATACTGTTCCAATTCTTTTATTATAAGCAAGATAAAATAAGCCAATATCAAAGTTCAGATAGTTCTTTAAAGTGCCCCTATATCCAAGGTCGGCGTTAAAACCACTGGCATCTTTAAGGTTTGGATCTATCTCAGATGTTATGCCAAATGCGGTTAATTGTGAATAATCTATCGGCCGGTATGCCTGGCTGATATTAGAGTACAGGTTTGAATTGGAAGTCGCTTTATATTCTGCACCTAACCCAAACAAGGGAAAATATCTTTTCCTGTTTTCGTTTGTGACTATTTTATCGCTTTCTTCCTCTTTGTATCCTTTACCGGTGCTTTTAAGATATTCTAAACGAAAGCCGGGGGTAACAGAGAAGCGATTGCTTATTCTAAAAATGTTTTCTATAAAAGGGGCAATATTGGTTGTGGTAAAATCAAGATCATACTCGTAATCACCTTCGACAGATAAATCAAAATCAGTATTTGCAGTTCCTTCGCCGCCGCCTTGTCTTTTGAACCAGGCATAGGCATACCTTACTCCTCCTGCTAATGTGTTATCTGTTTTACCCAGCCTGTAATTGTGCAACAACCTTAACTCTGCAGATGTGTTGTGCATATTTTCATTTTCTACTTCACGGGCAACATACTTACCTGTTGACGGTTCAATTTCATCTAACGCACCCGCGCCTCCATCTTCATTTCGCCAGACTAAAGCACGGCTGCTAAATAGCAGGGAAGTTTTTATGCTTAATGAAGTTTGGGGTGAAATAATATAATCAGCATAACCTGATACAATATTCCAGGGACTTTTCAGCCAGTTCCTGCTTCTAAAAGATGCACGGGAATTAGCCTGAAACATGCTATCGGTAAGACCGCCCGGCATTTTAATTTTGTTGCGGAGAAGTGAATATTCTGCACCCACCTTCAATTTATCAGAAGGTTTGTATTCTATCTTACCAAAACCCGAGAATTGCAATTGCCTGCTGTTGGGTCTCCAGCCATCAAGCGTTCTGTATTGGGCGAAGCCGTAATAACTTATCTTATTTATAGTACCCCCAATGGAATTAAATATATTGAATAAGCCAAAGCTGCCACCTGTTTGGGAAGTATATAATTGAAAGGATTTATTTTCAGGAGCTTCATTTACTACATAATTAACAACGCCTCCAAACTGCGCACCAAATTGCAACGAAGCTGCTCCGCGAACCATTTCTATACGGCTTACGGCTTCCATTGGTGGAATATAATAAGCTTCATTATATCCATATATATCTGCACTGATGTTATATCCGTTTTGCCTTGTATTCATTTCGATACTTTGCGAAGGATTAAGGCCACGTGTCGCAATTCCATTGGCGGTGAAGCCACCGGTTTCTGTCTCCGCTATATTCAAACCTGGTATTTTTCCCAGTATCTGCCTTGTATTATTAATAGCCTTATTTGCATCTAAACTATCAACTAATATAACTTCATTCTTTTTACCTGCATATATAATTCCGTCTTTTACTTCAGGCATGTGTCCTGTTCCATGAACTGTTTTTATGCCCGTAACAGTTACTTCTTTTAAGTAAACTGCTTTGCTGCTGTCTGCATTTTTTTGTGCAAATACAGTAGCAGGAAACAAACCAATAATCCAGAATATTCCTCTTTTCATTATTTTACTTGCTTTAGCCCCAAAAATGGCTTAATGCAGAGGAAATCATTTATGTAATCAGGAAAAGCAATTACGAAAAAGGAAATACTATAATGACATAATATGTTCTTTAGAAGCTCCTTATTCAAGCACATTTATCTTAAGTACTATTTTGCTGTTACTGCCTTGCCTTTTTAAAAATCAATAACCACTTTTTATTTATTCAAATTTAAAAGTGACATTGTTTCTAAACATCATATTACTTCTGTAAAAAAAATAGTGTTTTTATTCATATGCTAAACTCTTATCAGCGATAATTATAGTGAACCTGTTCTGCCTTTATGAAAAAAAGAATGGATCCAATTTATATTAGCAGTGGGTTAAATCTTTTCCATTTCGTCGCAGAATTAATTGATTTGGTCTATTTGCTATAAAGTTTTAATACATGTCTTCTATATTTGAAATCACAAACTCTTTAATATTAAAAACAATGAAGAAAATTCTCTTTCTATCTTTTGTAATTGCTGCTATAGCTATGTCTTCCTCAGCTTTTATTCCTTTGAAACAGAAATCTGAAACGTCTGCAGAAAAAAATGAAAAAGCTGTAAAAGATGATGCTGCTAAATGGAGTGGAGACAAAGCGCACTCCGGTGTAAAGTTTACAGTTACACACCTTGTAGTATCTGAAGTAGAAGGGAGCTTTAAACTTTTTGATGGCTCTATGGAAACTACAAAAACTGACTTTTCCGATGCTAAAATAAATTTTACTGTAGATGTAAATTCTGTAAATACCGATAATGATATGCGCGATAAGCATCTTAAAAGTGATGAGTTTTTCGGAGCAGAAAAATATCCTCAGATGAAATTTGTAAGCACTGCTTTCAAACCTGCTGGCGGCAGTAAGTATAAACTTGAAGGTAATCTTACTATCAGAGATGTAACTAAGCCTGTAATTTTTGATGTTAATTACGGAGGTACGGCAAATGCAATGGGTAAAACTAAATCGGGTTTTAAGGCAAAGACAACAATTAACCGTTTTGACTATAACCTAAAATGGAATAAAGCGACTGAGGCTGGAGGCCTGGTGGTAAGCAAAGATGTAGACCTCATCGTAAACGTTGAATTGAATAAAGAATAAATTTTTTTTAAACTGATCAAAAAAGTCCTGCAAAGATGTGCAGGACTTTTTTCGTTACTAAAGTTATAGGGATTATACAAAATATCAGGTCTGAATGTTTAAGATTTGAGTAAATTAATTCTCAATTAATTAAAAAAAGTAATAAAGGTTTGAAAGTTTCAACGTTGGAGCAACAGCAGAGGAAGAATATTTTCTTGTTGACTTTAGCCTAATTTTTAATATATTCCTCTTATTGCTTCTTTTAATACCATTTTTTCTCATACTGCACTTATAACTATTTTAGCATGGAAGATGGTGGCAATGTTGGTACGATTATTTGAATAATTGCAATGTTAATATTTTTATCAAACTTTAAATTTTATTTTATGGGTAACATTTTGTATATCATAGCTGTGATATTGATTATCGCATGGCTATTAGGACTTTTTGCCTTTCATGTCGGGGGTATAATTCACGTTCTGCTCGTTATTGCTGTTATTGCAATTATACTTCAGGTAATAAGAGGAGGCAGAACAGGCGTATAGTATAGTATAGAATAGAATAAGATAAAATTACTTATGTTTACCAATAATATTTCTTATATATTTTTTAGGATTTATTGATATCAATAGAAGATAATAAAGAAAATATTTTGGGTAAAGTATACTGAAAAAGCGTTGATTAATAATTACTTTAATAAAAAGAGGATCTGTGTAAGAACAATCCTCTTTTTATTTATGCTATCGTAACAACTAACATAAAAAATACTTTCGTACCGTTCGGTGCTTTCCTAACTCATTCTTTACTGCTGCATGCGCTTCAACCTTTTTTAAGGGATAAAACCTGTAATGTTTCATGATAAGTTTTGTACAGCTAAAAATGATTTGTGCGAAACTTCGCAGCAGGTGAAAAGTGTCTAACTAAAAAACATTGATAATATTTAAACAAGCGGAATTTTGTTAGTGACGTTATTTCTGCTGTTTGAGCTTTTCTTTACTCCGCTTGCGATTATGAATATTTTTGAGGGTATTTCAGATAGTTTTCATACTTTAAAAATTAAAGAGAATATTCGATATTAATCTTCGTTCTTTAAAATTTATTTGAACATTTTTTGCTACTCATTATAATATTCATTTCAATATAGCTATGATTTCTTCCAAACCTTTCTCTGCCCCGTTTTATACAAAACTCGCTATGGTACTGATAAGCCTGATTGCGCTGGGTTTTATATGTCTTATTGGAAGGAAGATACTATCTCCCCTGTTTTTTTCTTTTTTGTTTGCGATCGCGCTTTTGCCTGTTGCAGGATTCTTTGAAACAAAACTAAAATTGTCACGAAGTGCAGCATCAGGCTTATCAGTGATTTTACTATTTACATTTATTTCGCTTATACTTTATTTTGTAGGTTCACAAATTTCTGACCTTGCTAAGGATTGGCCAATGTTTAAAGAAGCATTTGCTGATACACTCGCACAGATTCAAAATTGGGTAACCGAGAAGTTTCATATTGATGTAAACAAACAAATGAAATATTTACATAACGAAACCCAAAAAATGCTGGCTGAGAGTGCAGGAGTTATCGGCGCAACAGTAGTTTCAGTATCATCTGTTTTGTTGTTCCTCGTTTTTGTAATGATTGATACCTTCTTCCTGCTGTTTTACAGGCGATTAATAGTAAAATTTCTGATAGCTGTATTTACTGAGGAAAATTCTGTAATAGTGTACGATATTATTGCCCAGGTGGAATTTATAATCAGGAAATACATTCTTGGCCTTTTACTCGAAATGGGTATTGTTGCAGTTGTCTGTTGTCTTGCATTTTTAATAATAGGTGTAAAGTATGCCATTCTGCTTGGTTTGATTACCGGTCTTTTCAATATCATTCCTTACATTGGTATATTTACCTCGTTGGTCTTAAGTACAATAATAACTATCGGCACGGCTGCTGCAACTACGAAAGTTGTATTAGTGATAGTAACGATTGTAGTAATGCATTTAATTGACAGCAATATATTGCTTCCGGTAATTGTAGGTTCAAAAGTGAAAATAAATGCACTGATTACAGTTATTGGTGTTATAATCGGAGAATTGTTTTGGGGAATACCTGGAATGTTTCTGGCAATTCCTGTTATTGCGATAAGTAAAGTCGTATTTGACAGAATAGAAAGCCTGAAACCATGGGGCATGTTATTAGGTGATGAAAAAGACGAAGAACAACCGGGAAATTTAGCCGAAGAAGTAAAAAATAATCCTGAAATGAAACCTCATAAATTGGAAAATTCATAATACAATTTGTTTTAAAGTTGGTTTTAATTCGTTGTGGTTAAATTATAAAAGAGTTAACTGTGATTTTGAGGCAAGCCCTGGTTTCGGACATAAAACAAATGCATGAAGTTAGAATGGCAGTACGGGAAAATGTCTTGCCTGATCCCTTATTAATTTCAGAAAAAGAGTATGAAGAATTTTTAACTGTGCATGGAAAAGGTTGGTTATGTGAAGCAGATGATCAGGTAGTTGGTTTTGCAATAGTTGATATGGCAAAGAACAATATATGGGCTTTATTTGTAACACCTGGATATAAGGGAAGAGGAATAGGAAAGCAATTACACCAGGAAATGCTTAACTGGTATTTTGATCAAACAAAGCAGAAAGTATGGTTAGGTACAAGCCCGGGAACAAGAGCGGAAACCTTTTATAAAAATGCGGGATGGAAAGAAGCGGGAAAACATAAAAATGGTGAAATACATTTTGAACTAACTTTTGAAGATTGGAATACATAGAACCAGGATTTACTGGATTTTTTAGGATTGGGATGAAACCAGGAGGGTTGATATATTCTATTTTATTTGTCTCGGGTAAAGTCGTCTTTCACCTAATAATTAGAGGGTTTTTTACTTGCTAAATCGCTGAATATATCTTCGTATTTCTATAGGTAATTTCAAATCAATTTATTACTATCTCACTTACAAAAACCCATGGATGTTCACCCTTTTTCTTACGCCACTTCGGAAGAACTTTAAGCCGTTTTGCAATGACTTTTAAATACTTCACTTTTGTTACGGCAAATGAAAGATCTTCTGGTAAGAGTGCAGGTTCCTGATCTTTACCTGCCAACTTTAATTTCTTTTTTCCTAAATATTTTAATTTATTTTTTTCAATGCCGCCCGACACCTCCACTTCGGTGGGAGGGAAGATGAATGCATCTGTTATTCTGAGTGTGTTCAACAATACGTTTTGTACTGTTACAGTTGTATCAAAGCAAATATAATAAGCAGCATCCTCTCCATGATAGCCCACCCATTCTTCGGCATTAACATTTATATCTCCTAAAACTTTATCTGATAACGTTTGTCCTTTCGTACTATATCTTGCGTTTGGTTCTGTAATCAATTCAATTGAATCAGGCTTCAAACCTTTTTTTATATAGAAAGATCTTGCAGGAGAACTTCCATACCAACCTTTTTTATATGCATTGGCAACAAGAGCTGTAGTCTTATTCACGCTTATGGGTTGTTTATATAAAGCACTGTTTACACTATCAGGTGCAGTACCATCTAAAGTATAACGAAGTTCAACTCCTTTAAAAGGGTGTTTTATTTCAATATATGCAGTGTCATCAAAAACTCCTGCAGGCCTTTTAATAAGAGGCGGACTTAATGCAACAATTATATCGCCTTTATCTATAAAACCAGTTTCAATATGTATGTTTTTAAACCGTTGCCTTACTGAAGCAAGTGCTGCACTGTCAATTTTCGTATTCCAAATAAATACAGAAGTTAATTGTGGTAAACCAAGTAATTTTTCCAATCCGTGTAAAGTAACCTCTGCACCTGATAACGATATTTCGGTAAGCTTTTTCAGTACACTCAATTCCTCCAAACCTTTAGAAGTAATATCTGTATAGTTAAGATTAAGTTTCTGCAGGTTGATCATTTGCTTTACAATACTTAGCTCTTCATCTTTTACCGGCATCTTTGCAAGACTTAATTCTATGATCTGTTGTTTGATTGGCAATAGTTCTTTCAAAGACTTTTTTGAATAAGCATACTTTCCATAGAAATGAACAGACAAAGCAGGAGAGTTAACACCTTGTTGCTCTATTACCCTGTAATTGTTATTCAAAGTATTGATCTTTTTTTTATTGGCTGCAGGAAAATCATAAACCGGTTGATCAAAAGGCTGATCAGATGGTGCAAGAAACCGGGAAGCTAAAATTCGAAAGGAATCCCGGGCAGGTAAAGAAATCAATCTGGTATTCATTACAGCGCCAACCTTTATCCAGGCATGTATCAATGCAATTTCATCTTTTGCCATAGCAGGCTTAGATATGGGAGGCATGTGCTTTTTATCATCTTCGGGAAGCAGCAGGCGATGTATAATCAAACTCTTCTCCGGATCTCCTGCAATAAAAAGCGGACCTGTTTTTCCACCTTTCAATATACCTGTTGAGTCTTCTAATGATAACCCTCCTTTCATACTTGCTTCACCATGGCAGCCGGAACACTTTTTTTCCAAGACCGGCTTGATCACATCTTTAAAAACAATGGCTTCATCAACCGGTACTAATTTCACTTCAGGCGACATTGGTGCTAAAAGGTAATTCTCTCCATGTGTAAGATCAGCACCAAAATGTCCGGCCAGTATAATAACAATACTTGCAACAACAGTATAAGCTTTCGAAATTATTTTTTTGTTAGTAAAAAAATCCTGAAAGTAATAAAACATAGAACCAAGCAGTGCTGTACTTACCCCCGCCCATTTGTGCCACTCTAAAACATTTCCACTTCTGTCATCTGTAACTGATAATAATAAACCCATAATGGCTGTTACGATTGCAGATAAAGCTGCAACAAGCCGTAACAGCAACAGCCATTCATTATTCTTTTCTTTTAAAGGGATCCATGCTGCAAAAAAGGAAAGCAAAAGAAGCACAATAGGAAAATGCAGAAACATAGGATGCATTCTTCCCACGACCTGCAGCCAGGCAGGTATATACAAGCAATGTTGAAACACGAATAAAAAAAGAAGAAATATTACACCACCAAATAAAACAGCATCACCAATTTTTCTAACTGTTTGCATAGCTGCGATAAAACTTAAACGCTGTTAAATTTGTAAAGATATACCTTGCCTTGCAATAATTGGTTTAGCAAAACCTTCCTCCAACTTACTATATTTTCTGCTGTTGAGGCAATAAACACAGGAGAAATACTTCAAGAGTAAAAAAAAGGAGCCATTGCTGGCCCCTTTCCCATTTTCAAAACCCGCAAAAATTCAAACTATCAGGTAACAGAATGGATAACTGTATGATCCCCTGCTTTGATTAACAGCTTTAATTGTTGTCTTTATATTTCGGCTTCCTGATCTTTTTCGAAGTATAAATTTCTTTTTACTTTTAAACTTATTTCATTTATTTACGGCTAATAATAGCAATTGGATTTTTTGTAAAAGATAAATTGACATAAGCGCAACAGAAGTATCCTATAATTCTTTTACCAGTTTATTTTAATCAATGATACAGCTTGCCTCGGTAAAGTAATAACTGAAGAAAACAAACCTTTTCTGACATGTACTTTTTGTTGGTGATTTACCTGTTTCAGTTTTCCCGCTTTCTCAAGTTGAGTATATTGTTCTTTGCTTACATTTTTCAGTGATCCCATTTTTTTCCAAAGAGAATAAGAATTACTGTTAACGTTATCAATACTATATTGTTGTAAGTTTACTATTGCAGCAGGTATATTGTGTAGTTGTAAATTGACCTTCGCAGGAACGGCAGAAAGATCATCGTCATAATAATTCCATAACAGTATATACGCTGATTTTTTATCTGCTGATGCGAGGGCATCTACATCAGCAGTTAAGTCATGAACACCTTTTGTCATAAGTTCTTCTAAGGCAAGAGCATTATTATTGTCTGCTTCCAGACGGTTACCACGCATTAGTCCAAAGAGGCGAAAAGACATTGAGTACAGGTTTGTCAACTCCGTTAGTCGCCAGGTCTCTAAATCCTGCGAACCATGGTTGATTTTCAAATTCAAAAGACCAACTTACTGCTCCCTCAATATTGACACCTGTTTTTTCAGCAATATCATAAATACGTGCATAAGAAGCGGCGGTATAACTTGAATACATTGTACCATTGCGATAAGCATTTTGCGGATTGAAATCAACAGAACATGCAGCACAACCTTCAGGGTCATTTTTCACCTATTATAACGGGAAGATTTTTAAACTTTGAAGATGCAATAGTCTGAAAGCCTTTGTAAATATCGGTAAGCTGCACTGACATATTCATGCGTACAAAACCATTCATAAATTTAGGACTGCCCTTTGCATGAAAGCTGATATAATCTAAAGGTGAACCTTTTTGGCCTGTTGCATAGTTTGTGCCTTCTGCGCAGTGTGCTAAAAATGCAGCCAGATAAGCATTTGCATTTTCATTTCGCGGACTGGTTGTAGTGGGGCCTCCGATACGTGCAGCGGGGCAGGCACGCTTAACTGCATCGGCTGCAAAATCATATAATTTAAAGTATTCCTCGCGTGTGCCTTGCCAGTAACCAATATCAGGTTCGTTCCATACTTCCCACCACCACGACTGTACTTCTTTTTTACCATATCGCTCAACACAGTGTTGCACCCATTGGTAAACCAGTTGACCCCATTTCTGATAATCTTTAGGTGGATAGGCCCACCCTGTAAAAATTTTTTTGTAGTCTGCCGCAGGCGTCCATTCATGTTCATACGGCTCGGGTTTTATTGATAATGCTTTAGGCATAAATCCTATTTCTGCAATTGGCTTCATTTTTCTTTTTATATAAGTATCAAAAATAGAATCTGCTATCCGCCACTCATGTACCGGATTGCCATTTGCATCTTCTGTGTAAGCATTTGTTGATCCCCATTTTAAATGAGGGGTTCCATCTCCGGTGGTAAGCATGTTGTGGGTTCTTACATATACCGGGACAGGGCTTAAGGATGAGAGTTCGGTAAGCAATTTTTTGCCGTCTTTCATGTAAGTATAATTGGGTTCGTCATAGCCAAAGAATGCCCAAATGGGTTTCAGAGGTTCTTTGCTGCGGGTGAGATCTATCCTAATATTGTAAACATTGTTTTGTGCTATAACTGACAAGGTTAGCAATGTTATTATGGGTGATAATAAGTATACTTTCATTTAAGGTTGTTTTAAAATAATCGGAAGTCAAATTACATAGTAAAGTAAGGATATTAGAAGTTGAAACTGAACAATTAAAATCCATTGTTTAGATTGGAACTCCATTAAAAAATTTCTTTCATAGGTAAAAGCCACTGAAAAAATTATTAAAATTGTATATGCAATTTGTGATTTGTCGGGAGGACTTAAATTATGAAAATATACTTGCCGAATTTGCAATATTGGCTAAAACATCTTTATTTTTTTTCTGACAATTTAAAACTTCGCAGCAACAATCACCACATTCTTAAACAATTTCTTTTTCCCATTTAAATTAAAAACTTCAGTATAAATAACATAGGCTCCTACAGGTACTTTATTAAACTTATCATCTAAACCATCCCACCTGAAAGAACCTGAAAAAGCTAATGTTGCATTTTTTGCAAGGTTTTTTACAGGTCTTCCTGCAGCATCAAAAATGGTGATGTTAGCGACATAGCCATTTTCAGTCATTTGATAATTTATTGAGGTAAAATCTTCAAATCCATCTTTATCAGGTGAAAATGTTTTTGGGGTTACTGTTACATCAGCTTTCGCTGATACATCTGTTCTGAATTGGGAGTTTTGATATGAAGGAGTACCGAACCCTGCAGTTGATGCGGCAGAGGTCCAGTTTTCTTTATTTTGAGTTGGCTTGTTATAATCAATTCTTTCCAGAGAAATTCCTTCTTTATTATCTATTAATGCAAAATGCCACTTTGAATAATAATGCAGTTCATCTATGATTTGTCTCTGTTCATTCAATAAAACAACGGCACCTTCATCATCTGGCGCAGAGGGCAGTGCGACATCAATAAAATTATCAGTATTTTTTGCATAATAATTTTGCTTAACCATAGAGCCATTTTCACTGATAATAAAGAAATCTCCGGGAAATAATAAAATATTATCAGCAGTCAATTGACGTAAACTTCCTAAAGTAATAGTAGTAAGAGACCTGTTAGCTATGTACAAATCTTTTAAATCAAATATTTTATTGCTACGGTTATATATCTCAACATAATCAACAGCAGCAGGTTTAGGATTGAAAAGTATTTCATTAATTACAATATCGTTGCTATCAATAATACTTGAAAGTCCGACTCTTGCAGTCTTTACTGCCTGTATAACATTACCGCTGCAATCAGCAATGTTATTTGCTGTGACTGTATAAACTTTACCTTTTAAAACAGGTGCATTTATTGTAAGCTGAACTTTGGTAAATGCGGGTGCAATGGCAACAGCAGCAACCGGAGTAACTCCATCACTGATATTGTAATTTACAGCATTGGCAGCATTACTACTATCAACAGGTTCACTAAAGGTTAATATAACAGAGACACTATCCATAGCCGCGGCTCTTAACAAAGCAGGTGCGACATTATCAGGATTGTTTCCATCAACTGAGTTTTTTGCCCCTGGTGTTCCGCCTCTTGCATCTGTACTTGCCTTCCAGTTATTTGCTCCTGTGCAGGGATTATGAGTGTCTATCATCTCTAATGTCCAGCCGCCATCGCCTTTTAAATCACTTTGAAACCAGGTCTTGTTATAACTAACCGAGTGGATTGTAACGCCTTCTTTTGATATGATTGTCAATGTTGCGCCAGTATTAACAAGAGATGGAAAAGATGCAATTCCTATCACTCTTCCATATGAGGAATAAAGGTTAATATTGGTGCTTCCCGTAATTATAAGAAAGCTGTCAGCAGGTAATATGTACGAAGGAAAAGGTGCAGTGCCTGTAGTTAAAGTTGTCAATTTCCAGCCGTTAAGGTTAATATCTTTTCCGCTGGTATTTTTAACCTCAATAAATTCTGCATCAGGCAAACCAACAACCGGAGTTGGGTCGGCAAGAATTTCATCAATTACTACATCAAAAGGTTGTGGCCGATAAAAGCTAAAAACTGATGTACCATTTATTAATGTATTTCCCGCAAAATCTTTTATATTATTAATGGTTATAGTAAGCAGTGTACCAATTGGAAAAGGTATTGCAAAAGTTAAATGAACCAAAGCAGCGTTAAGGTCATCTCTTACCGCTTTTATAGGGTTACCGCTTCCGTTATTTACAAAATAATTTATCAATGTTTGGGCAGTTGCTGCATCTACAGCTTCAGAAAATAATGCATCAATTGAATTGCCTGTAACAGCACTTACTGATTGAATGACGGGAGCTGAAGTATCAGGAATGTATTCCCTGATTTCAATATTATCGAAAAAATGTTTTTTAAAAAAACTGCTGGTACTTTGTTTTATAAGATAGCCAAAAAATGCAGAGGTTGTATAAGCAGAATCTGTGGTTGTTCCTTCTGAAAGATAATTTGTTCCTGTTCCTGTAGGGTCTCTGAATAAAGTCCACTGATTAGCAGAAGTGCAAACAACTTTAATTTTCATCACATTGTTGCTCGTGTTCAAGACACCATTTGTTCCATCAATAATTTTTATGATCGTTCCGCCGGTATCCTTTCTATACAATGAAATTTCATCCTCAGTATTTCCAAGTCTTACAAAATAGCCGGTTGTAGTGGCGGCAGATAAATCACTTGCAGAAGCGTTTAAAAATGCATCAACATAATTAGCAGACGAAGTATTAAAAGTCAACTTAACGTAAATCTCCCACTGTACAGAAGTTGCGAGTGAATTTGCAGTGCTTAGATAAAAAATGCTGTTTGCAATAGTATCATTGCTTTGTAATTGATTTGAAGTGTTAACAATCCAATCGCCGGTATTGCCAACCCAGGTGGGATTGACAGTAAAATCACCATCGTTGAACTCTTCAGCGAATTGAGCACTTGTATTTTTATGCAAAAAACAGGAGAATAATAGAAAAGTAAAAATAATTGTTCTTGGCATAAACTCTATTATGTCCTTGATTTTTTAAAATACAAATTCTCTTTTAGGACGTCTACCAATGTAACTTAATCAATAAAAACTGCTTTTTTTGTAATCACTTTAAAAAAATTTGTCTTTAGTTCTTTTTGTATTTACTTTCGCTGAAGTGATTACAGTACAGCAAACTATAAAACATATACAGAAACAGCTACCTTAAGGGAAGCCGCCTGCGTTTGTACATTATACATTTAAAGTAAGGCCTCCCTAAACAGGAAGGCTTTTTTTATGCTGTGTCCTCAACGCCTAAAATGGAGTGAGGATAAAACTGAAATGTCGTTAGAAATAAAGAAACATTGCTGCAGGTTAGGTGATTGTACATTGAGGGCTGAAGCTGAATAGAATTGTTGCAGGATGCAGTTCCGATAGCTATCGGAACAACCGAAGTTGAAAGAAGATATACTGTCGGTAGAAAAAAAAGTTATAAAAAAATAAAAAAATAAAAAATGAAAGTTGCAGTTGTAGGCGCCACAGGCCTTGTTGGTACCAAAATGTTGCAGGTATTAACCGAGCGAAATTTTCCGGTAACAGAATTATTGCCTGTCGCTTCAGCAAAATCTGTTGGGAAAGAAATCCTTTTTAAAGGTAAAAATTATAAAGTAATAAGCATGGAGGATGCCATTACTGCAAAGCCTGCTGTTGCATTGTTTTCAGCAGGCGGAGGAACATCACTCGAATGGGCGCCAAAATTTGCCGAAGCCGGGATAACTGTAATTGACAACTCAAGCGCATGGCGTATGGACCCGAATAAAAAATTGGTAGTGCCTGAAGTGAATGCATCTGTGCTTACCAAAGAAGACAAGATCATTGCTAACCCTAATTGCTCAACCATACAAATGGTGGTGGCACTGCAGCCATTGCATAAAAAATATAAAATCACCAGGGTTGTGGTAAGCACTTATCAGAGTGTGACAGGGACCGGTGTAAAAGCAGTGGAACAACTTATGAGCGAACGCCGAAAGGAAGAAGGCGTAATGGCGTATAAATATCCTATAGACCTGAACGTAATACCACAGATTGATGTGTTCCTCGAAAACGGCTACACTAAGGAAGAAATGAAGATGGTAAATGAAACAAAAAAGATTATGCAGGATGATAGCATCAGGCTAACATCTACTACCGTGCGAATACCGGTAATAGGTGGCCATAGTGAAAGCGTAAACGTGGAATTTGAAAATGATTTTAACCTTGATGAAGTAAAACAATTGCTTGAAGAGTCTTCAGGAATAACACTTCAGGACAACATACAGGAACAAATATACCCAATGCCTTTATGGGCCCATGAGAAAGACGATGTATTTGTAGGCAGGCTTAGAAGAGATGAAAGTCAACCAAAAACTTTGAATATGTGGATAGTAAGTGATAACCTGAGAAAGGGTGCGGCAACTAATGCTATTCAGATTGCAGAATATCTCTTGGCGAACGACTTATTGAATTAGAATTTAAAATAATGAGAAGAAAAGGCTGGAAACAACAACCGGCCTTTTTATTGATCTTTTACTTTGTCATTTATTTTAAGCAGCAGTTCGCTCTTTTTTGGCTCGGGCACATTTTCGTATTTGTAAGGGCAATGTTTACAGCCATTTCCGCAACAAAAGCCTCTTTCGATATGATATTGTACTGTAAAAACTATATAGCCGTCTTCATTATAATAAAAGTCCTCTCCTTCAATCAAATTCTTCTTCAATTAGTAATTGTTTTAACTTGTTTTTCCGCATCTGCCGGCAATGTTTTATTGAGAGAAAATTTAAGATAGTGGATACGGTTACTTTGAGCAATATCAAGTTTCTCGTAATGGGTCTTTATTTTCAAATCACCGTTTACCTCTTCCCGGCCATATACATTATCTTTATCCTCTAACAGATCAAGGCCAAATAAGTTAATTACCCGGATTGTAAAATTGTATAAATCCGGGCTATCCGTCTTTAAATGAACTATACCATTGCTTCCCATTATAATTTGATATAACCGCAAAAACCGTGGATGTGTTAATCGCTTCCTTGCCTTGCTGACACGTATTTGAGGGTCAGGAAAGGTTATCCATATTTCGTCAACTTCGCCTTCGGCGAAGTAATCTGTTATCTTTTCAATTTGGGTACGTATAAATGCCACATTTGCCAGCCCTTCATCAAGCGCTTTTTTTGCACCAACCCATATTCTGTTGCCTTTAATGTCTAATCCAACAAAATTTCTATCCCGGTGTAACTTTCCCAGTCCCACTGCATATTCACCTTTACCACAGGCAAGTTCTAAAGTAACAGGATTTGTATTTTGGAAGAAGTATTTCCATTGGCCTTTCATATCGTTAGGATACTCAAGAACGTTAGGAAATGTTTTGATTTCAGCAAAGCGCTGGAGTTTCTTTTGACCCATTCAGGGTACAAAAGTAAATAATATAAGACGCAAAAATCGAGAATGCTTTTTAAGACGCATTTAGATTCCCATTTTTTAAGAACATGTTGTATATTATAGAAGATGTTGTATATTAGTAAAATCAAAGCTATAACGGGTATATAGCTGCCTCATCTTTTTATCCTGTACAACCCAATAAAAAACCTGATTGCGATGCTTTTTCAAAAGCTATCCTTATACAGCATCACTATAATGTGTAAAACATTTACATCCTTTTATAGCAGCTATTTATAAACAAAAGCGTAGCAAGAATGTGGAAAAAGCAGGAAGAATTACTGTTGCAAAGTCAGGCAGACATAGTAATTGAAAAAAATTTGAAATGCACCTCTTTAAAGAATAATTATACCTGGTCAGAAACAAATAATAAACTATCAATTTAATATGAAGAAGTTTTTAAAAAAAAATTCTGCCGGCAAAATACAAAAGAAGAATAAAGGAGGAACTTGGTGTTCCCTCTCTTCATTGGAGTTTAGAAAACCTTAAACGAAAAAATTTTAATCCGTCAATCATATTAGACATTGGTGCGTATAAAGGATATTGGACAAGAAGTGTTTTAGAAGTTTTCCCTGATGCAAAAATTTTAATGTTAGAAGCACAGGAGAATAAAGAGTCTTTTTTAAAAGATATAGCTAAGAAAAATAAAAATGTGGAGTATATTATAACATTGGTTTCTTCAAAAGATCAAGAGGAAGTATTATTTCGTCAGGAAGAAGCTGCAAGCCATGTAATCAGATTAAAGGAAAAAAAACATCCGCACACTCTAATGTATTCCAAAACTGTTGATACGTTATTGAAGGAAAACAATTTTCCATATCCTCAGTTCTTAAAAGTGGATGTACAGTGCCACGAATTAGAGGTATTGAAGGGTGCAGAAAAAACACTGGAACATACAGAAATTTGTTTGCTTGAAGTGTCATTAATGGATAAAGGTTACAATAGCCCTTTATTGTTAGACGTTGAAATTTTATGGATTCAAAAAACTTCAACGCTTATGACATCTCACAGTTGATAAAACGACCTTTCGATAATGCGCTTTTTAAAATAGATATGTTTTTTGTAAAAAAGAATTCTTTTCTTCTTGCAGATAAAAGATGGAATTAAAACAGAAATTGGATTTATTATAACAAGCAGCTTCAGGGCTTCAAAGTGATAAAGCTGTTTTGTTTTCGGGTGCAATTAGCGGAGAACACAAAACATTATATGAGAGTGACGATAAAAATTATAATGGCTTAAGATTTTGAATTGATCAAATCAGAATGTAAAGTCGAACCGAAAGTTTGAAAATTACATAATCCAATTTACTTGCTGCTGATATAAACTATAAAAATACGAACGCATAATTTAACAAAAAGGAGAGAGCAAAAATAAAAGGTTAAAGAGCCATCCGTTATTTTACTTATATATTTTTTGGTTAATATTTGCCTATAATGAATGAAAATTAAATTATACAAGCTTTGTCTTCTTGTTTTTACTTTATAAAACGAAGCAATTGTTAAGGATAACGTTCCAATAAGTACCACTGGCAGCAAAAAATTTAAATTGAATAAGATTAAAGATAAGTGTGTCATTTTATTTTGTATTGCCTGTATATAATAAACGCTTTTATCAAAAGAAGATGTATTTGTAAAAGGCTGTCAAATACCCTTAAAAGACATTTCGTTTTATGCCTTATAAGAAGTGAATAAAAGAAAAAAAGCTGCATTCAAAAACGAATGCAGCTTTTTTTATACTGTTTATTTATTTTAAGCTACTGCTTCGCTCTTAGCACTTTTTAAGTCACGCTTTCTGTCTTCTTCATTTAAGATAACCTTACGCATACGAATGTTTTTCGGCGTTACTTCTATACACTCATCCTGCTGAATGTATTCCATGCATTCTTCCAGGGTCAGTTCGGTTTTAGGAGCTATACGCGAGGCATCATCACTTCCGCTGGCACGGTGGTTAGTAAGTTTTTTAGGCTCGGTTGCATTTACAACAAGATCTCCAGGCTTAATGTGCTCTGCTATTATCTGTCCTGTGTAAACCTCCTCACCTGGTTCTACAAAGAAAGTTCCACGATCCTGTAGTTTATCTATTGAATAGCCGGTAGTTTTTTCAGAATTTTTTGAGATCAATACACCGTTACTTCTGCCAGGTATGTAACCTTTCCAGGGCTTGTACTCGTTAAAACGATGCGCCATAACTGCTTCACCTTGTGTATTAGTAAGCATTTGAGAACGTAAACCAATCAAACCTCTTGAAGGAATGTCAAACTCAAGGTGCTGTATTTCGCCTTTACTTTCCATTACCAGCATTTCACCTTTACGCTGCGTTACCAGGTCAATTACTTTACCGCTAAATTCCTTTGGCACATCTACCACTAAAATTTCGTACGGCTCATGTTTTTTGCCCTCAATAGTCTTAACTAACACCTGCGGATTACCGACGGTCAATTCATATCCCTCGCGACGCATGGTTTCAACCAAGACACCTAAATGAAGAATACCTCGGCCATAAACAAGAAAACTATCCGCACTATCTGTATCTTCTACCCTAAGAGCCAAGTTCTTTTCTGTTTCCTTCATCAAACGGTCACGGAGGTGACGTGATGTTACAAACTTTCCATCTTTACCAAAAAATGGTGAATTGTTGATACTGAACATCATGCTCATAGTTGGTTCGTCTACACTAATAACAGGCAAACCTTCAGGATTTTCAAAATCAGCGATCGTATCACCAATCGTGAAATCTTCGAGGCCAACTACAGCGCAAATGTCTCCGGCTAACACTTCGGTAACTTTTCTTTTACCTAAGGCTTCGAAAACATATAATTCTTTAACTTTTGATTTTTTGATGCCATCTGCAGTAACCAGGCTAAACGGCTGTCCTTCTTTTATACTTCCACGGTTTACTTTACCAATAGCAACACGGCCAAGAAAAGTTGAGTAATCTAAAGAAGTAATTTGAAGCTGAAGGTTACCTTCTTCCACTTTTGGCTCTGGTACATAATCTAATATACCGTCAAGCAAAGGAGTTATATCTTCTGATTGTTCGTTCTTACTATTAAACCAACCGTTTTTCCCAGAACCATAAAAGGTAGGGAAATTTAACTGCTCTTCTGTAGCATCGAGATTGAAGAATAATTCAAAAATGGCATCATGCACTTCTTCAGGACGACAGTTTGGTTTATCTACTTTATTAATAATTACAATTGGCTTAAGGTTTAATTGCAAGGCTTTCTGCAGCACAAATCGTGTTTGCGGCATCGGGCCTTCAAAGGCATCCACCAGCAAACAAACACTGTCGGCCATTTTTAAAACCCTTTCGACTTCACCACCAAAGTCGGAGTGACCGGGAGTATCAATAACATTTATCTTAACGCCTTTGTACATTACAGAAGCATTTTTACTAAAGATAGTGATACCTCTTTCTCTTTCGAGGTCATTACTATCCATAATTAAATCACCTGTTTCCTGGTTAGCACGGAAAACATTGGTTTGATGAAGAATTCTGTCAACCAATGTAGTTTTACCGTGGTCAACGTGCGCAATAATTGCTATGTTTCTAATATTCATAACTACCCAAATTCGCAAACAGGCGAACTTTTAAAATTTTAATTTAAGAATTTCCCCTAAAATTCCCACCTTTAGTTTAGGAAAACTGATAGGGAGGGCAAGGGTTTAAGAGCGCAAAGGTACGTCTTTACTACCGGCTTTCCTTCCTGTCAATATTATAGTAATCTTAATAATACTTAAAACTTTTAGAAAAAGAGATGGCATGGAAATTTTGCTAATACTTAAAATTGAATTTTATGGATCTTAACACTAAATCCGATGATTTAACAGGTGAGGAAAATAAAGGCAAAAAGGCAGGTGTAGAAAGCACATTTTCAAAAAACCCGAATGCAAATGTCGGTACTGGTCCTGCACCATCAATAGCAGACGGAGGAACTAAAGGAGAGGCAAAACAACCAAAAGAAAATACAGGTAAATTAACTGATATGGGCGGAGCTACCGGGGGTACCGCAGGTCTGCCGGATGCAAGTGAAGGAAATGACAATACAGGTTCTGCCGGATAAAGGAGGGCAGGGATATTAAACCACAAAGGCACTAAGACACAAAGCTTCACTAAGACTCAGTTCATCTTTGTGTTCCTTGTAACTTAGTAGTTAGGCTGGCAAATCTGATATAGAAGACAAAAGCGCACTGATGACTGCCTGTGCCGCCCATACTCTGTTCGACGCTTCCTGGGTTACTATGCTATTTGGCCCGTCTAATATTTCATCACTTAACTCTACATTTCTTCGTACAGGTAAGCAATGCATAACTTTAGCATTATTGGTCAATCTTAATTTCTGGTTCGTCAGCATCCAGTCAGCACCGTTGCTATAAATCTTTCCATAATCATTGTAAGCGCTCCAGTTTTTTACATACACAAAGTTTGCATCTTTTAAGGCTTCATCTTGTGCATATGTAATAGCAGCACCTTTTGTAAATTTTTCTGCAAGTTCAAACCCTTTAGGATGTGTAATAATAAGATCTGCTTCTCCCCATGCATTTATCCATTCTGCAAATGAATTAGCAACACATTGCGGTAAGGGTTTTACATGAGGTGCCCAGGTTAATACAACTTGCGGTTTACGCTTAACTAATGAAGCAGGGTTATTAAGATGTTCTTTTATTGTAATTATATCGGTCAAACTTTGTAAAGGATGCAGGGTAGCACTTTCGAGACTTATAACAGGTACACCTGCATATTTAATAAATTGGCTAATATACCTTTCGCTGTAATCATCTTCGCGGTTTTTAAGCGAAGGAAATGTACGGATGCATAAAATGTCGAAGTATTTGCCTAGTATAGGGGCAGCATCTTTAACATGTTCAACTGTATTGCTATTCATTATTGCACCTTCCTCAAATTCAAGCGCCCAGCCTTCTTTGTCTACATTAAAAACAATTGACTCCATTCCCAGGTTTTGGGCAGCAACCTGCGTGCTCAACCTTGTGCGCAGACTTGGATTTAGAAATAATAAGCCAATCCGTTTATTTGTACCTAAAAGTTTGTCTTTAAACGGGTTTGCTTTGTAAGAAAGAGCTTTTTCAACCAGTGAATTAATATCACTAACATCAGAAACAGAGATAAAATGCCCCCCCGCGCCTAAAGGGGAGCTTGAACTTCTTAAGTTAGTTTGCGAAGATTCGTTCATTAATTAAGTTTACACGGAAACCTATAAAGTTTTTGATACCTTATAAATTTAAAGAGCAGCCCCTTAACTCTGCCTTTCAGCAGTTAAATTTTCTTGTTGCATTAAAGATATTTCCTCTTCAAGTGCATAAATGAATTCGTCTGTTTGTTCAGTTGTTATTGCAAGGGACGGCAATAGCCTTATTACATTTGGCTTCGCTTCCCCTGTAAAAATATGTTGATTGTACAACAGGTTTTTTTTAAGGTCTCTTAATTCATAAGGAACATCAAAACCAATCATTAATCCGCGCCCGCGAACATTTTCAATTCCTTCAATGGCTGAAAGCCTGAATAGTAAATGTTTGCCTGTTTTCTCTGCATGCTCAATTAAATCTTCATTTTCAATTACTTCAAGCACAGCCAAAGCAGCAGCGCAAGCCAGGTGGTTGCCTCCAAAGGTTGTTCCCAGCATTCCATGTATTGGTTTAAAATGCGGAGCTATTAATATACCACCTATAGGAAAACCGTTGCCCATGCCTTTAGCCATGGTATATATGTCAGCGTTTACTCCTGCATAATCATGTGCAAAAAATTGTCCGCTTCTTCCGTATCCGTCTTGTACGCTGTCTGCAATATAAACAGAATTATATTTGTTGCATAAAGCACGTATTTTTTGAAGAAAACTTTTTGTAGCTTCAATAATCCCACCCACACCCTGTATGGCTTCTATAATGACAGATGAAATTTCATTGCCCTGTTTAGCAAAACATTTTTCTAAAGCATCTTCATCATTAAAAGGAAGAAAAATTACATTACCTGTTTCGTTAACAGGAGCAACTATTTTAGAATTGTCAGTAGCTGCAACAGCCAAAGAAGTTCTTCCATGAAAAGATTTACTAAACGCTACTACTTTTTTCTTTCCATTTTGAAATGAAGCAAGTTTCAGCGCATTTTCATTTGCTTCAGCTCCACTGTTGCATAGAAATAACTGGTAATCTTCTTTGCCGCTTACTTTACCAAGCTTTTCAGCAAGTTGTCGTTGGATAGGAATTGTAACTGAGTTAGAATAAAAAGCGATCTGGTGTAACTGGTCTTCAATTCTTTGTACCCAATGCCAATGTGTATGTCCAATGCTGATAACGGCATGACCGCCATACATATCAAGATAGCGTGTTCCATTTTCGTCCCATACATAAGAGCCTTCAGCCTTAGTGATGGTAATATCATTTAATGGATATACGTCGAAAAGGTTCATAGTGTAGGGTTTTTAAGGTGTAGGGTTTAAGGTATAAGGAAGATCCACTTATAGCCTCGTTAAGGATCAGGTCTTAAAAATTTTATAAATGAAATTAGCATAGCTCTTACTTCATTTATAAGTCTGTTTACTAAATTATATTGTTCAATAGTGATAAATCCCAATTCTGAAGCAGCAAAACAACAATAATCAGTTTCATTAGTAGAGCCAAGTGCATTATCAAGAAAGTGAGTAAAATCTTTATCTGTAAATCTTCCGCAACCCTCTACAATATTTAAAGGAACAGATAAAGCTGCTCTTAATAATTGTGAAGTTGCCTCATATCGTTCTTCTTTAGGAAATTTAGGTGCAATTTCCTTTTTTATAAATATATACATTTCGTGTGATTTCTTCCAGACATCCAACTTTTTATAATCTCTCATCCGCTATTATTAATTTATTTTTATGGGCCTCAATTTTTTATTCTTCCTTATGCCCTATACCTTCCACTCTAAACCCTTTAGAAATAATTAGCTTTTAATCTTAACCCTAATGTTTCATCCATTCCAAACATTAAATTCATATTCTGCACAGCCTGTCCGCTTGCTCCTTTTAAAAGGTTATCAATTATTGAATGAACAACCAGTTTTGATCCAACTTTTTCAAGTTGAATTATACATTTATTTGTATTTACTACCTGCTTTAAAGATATAGGATCACTACTTAACGAAGCAAAGGGATCATTGGAATAATATTCCTTATACAATTGATTTATTTCTTCTATCGAAATATCACAATTCATTTGAGAGCTTATAAAAATTCCACGGGTAAAATCTCCGCGCCAGGGTACGAAGTTAAGATCAACATTTTGGTTTGTCTGAAGCTTTAAAAACGTTTCGCTTATTTCGTTAAGGTGTTGATGAGTTAGAGTTTTATAAGCAGAAATATTATTTGCTCTCCAGCTAAAGTGAGTGGTCGAAGACAAACTTTGTCCGGCTCCGGTTGAGCCGGTAATTCCTGTTGAATAAACCTCTTTTAATAATCCGGCTTTTGCTAATGGTAATAAACCAAGTTGAATTGCTGTAGCAAAACAACCTGGATTCGCAATATTGCTTGCTGACTTGATTTCTTCTTTGTTCAACTCAGGTAAGCCATAAACGAAGTTTCTGCCTTGAAATTGGGAATTTTTAGTTAAACGAAAATCCTGGCTTAAGTCTATCATTTTGACTCCGTGAAGGTCCGGGGTCTCCTGTAAAAATTTTTTTGCGTCTCCATGACCGACACATAAAAACAAAACATCTATTTGATTATTGAGGTCAGCAGTAAAAGTAATGTTAGTGTCTCCAATCAAATCAGCATGAATTGAACTAACCTGTCTTCCAGCATTACTTTTACTATTTACAAAGAAAATTTCAGCATTAGGATGATTTATTAAAATGCGAATAAGTTCTCCTCCCGTATAACCTGCTCCACCTATTATTCCAACTTTTATCCGCCCTGCCCCGCCACTTAGCGAGGAGTTTGAGTCCCCAGCCCCTAAAGGGGAGTACAAAAAACCAGTAAAACCATTTCTTAAATACATTTAATCGATCAAATGTTTTATAATAATTGTAAAATTAGCTAAAAGAGAATTTAGAGTCATATGATGATAAGACCGCTGTTTATCTTCTCCCTTTAGAATCGGGCTATACCAAATTATACCTGTCGTTTTGAGCAAAAGGTTGAGAACAAACAAGAAATTCAAGAGTTCTTCCTTCTTCCTTGTTCATTATTCTGTGTTTTTGGCCTGCTTCAATATGCATTCCCTCTCCTTCGTGTACAATCAGTATAACCTCATCAACTTCAAAAAAGGCTTTACCTTTTGTTATATAGAAAAATTGTTGTGACAATTTATGGTAGTGTAAAACTTCTTCAGTTCCTGGGGGCATGCTTTCAAGTTTTATACTTAAATCCTTATTTTTAACGAGGTTCCACGCTTCGCAGTTATTGCCCCATTTGTATTGCTGCAACGCATGAAACTTTGAAACAACTACATGTGTGCTCATTTGAGTAAGTTGATAATTTATAAAATCAAACCGGAAAGGGGCTTAAAAATACAAAATGAAAAAGCTTTTTGGAAAGTACAAGTAACGCTACAAACAGGAGCAGAGCCTTAAAATTAATGTTTTTATCTTCCTCCTTTAAAGCAAAGGTTTTGCACTGTCTTTTACCTGGTGCCAAATCATCGTTTGATTACCGAAAATTTTACTAAATCCTCTCACGTCTTCGCCTGTCCAGCCATTGTTCATTTCGCCATATTTACCAAACCTGCTGTTCATTAAATCATATTTAGACTCTATTCCCATTATTTGAAAATGGTAAGGTTTTAACTGTACAAAAACATCTCCTGTCACATGTTTTTGTGAGTGTGTAAGGAAGGCTTCAATATCACGCATTACGGGATCAAGTATTTGGCCTTCATGCAGCCAATTGCCATAAAATATAGCGAGCTGGTCTTTCCAGTTGAGCTGCCATTTAGTGAGCACATGTTTTTCTAAGGCATGATGGGATTTTAAGATCACCATTGGCGCTGCCGCTTCAAAACCTACCCGTCCTTTAATTCCTATAATAGTATCTCCGACATGTATATCTCTTCCTATACCATAAGGGCCGGCTATTTGGTGCAGATATTTAATAGCCTTTACCGGGGTTTCAAAATGTTCTCCGTTGACCTCTGTTAATTCACCTTCTTCAAAATGCAGTTTAATTTCTTCTGTTCCCCTTTCTGTTACCTGTGTTGGCCATGCTTCTTCCGGTAACATTCCATAAGATTGCAATGTCTCTTTGCCTCCAACACTGGTTCCCCATAAACCTTTATTAATTGAATATTGAGACTTTTCAAAGTTCATACTCACGTGCTTATTCTTTAGGTACTCTATTTCTTCTTCACGGCTTAATTTAAGGTCACGGATAGGAGTAATAATCTCAACACCAGGAATCATAATATTAAAAATCATATCAAATCTAACCTGGTCATTACCGGCGCCCGTGCTGCCATGAGCAACAGCGTCTGCATTTACCTCTTCAACATAATCAGATATATGAAGCGCCTGTATAAGCCGTTCGGCACTTACACTTAAAGGGTAGGTATTGTTTTTTAAAACGTTTCCAAAAATCAAATACTTTATAATCGTGTTGTAATAGCTATCTTCCGCTTCAACTGATTTATGCGTTTTTACACCCAAGGCATGGGCATGGTGCTCAATATGCTTTAATTCCTCTTTATTGAATCCCCCTGTATTTACAATAATACTATGCACCTCGTACCCCATCTCTTCAGTAAAATATTTTACGCAGAAAGAAGTATCCAATCCCCCGCTAAAGCCAAGAACTACTTTTTTTGACATTTCACGATTAGGTTTAGAAATTTTTTTAGTGAGATTTACAGGATGATAAAATGACTTAGCAATAGGTTTGTCTTAGTTTTGGACTGAGATTCTTTCTTTTTCAAAAGCTTTAATAAACGACTTTTCTTTACATTCATAAATCTCTCGTACAAATTCGAATGTGCTTTAAAATCTGCTGCTGTTTCTTCGGGCTCGTAATGATCGGCAGGGTCGTAAAGCATAGCAGTGCAAAAACAATTTTTCCGGTCTTTACTCATTAAAGTCTCATAATTTACACATTGCTTACATCCTGCCCAAAATTGTTCATCGTCCGTTAATTCAGAATAGGTAACAGGCTCATAGCCAAGTTCACTATTAATTTTCATAACAGCTAAACCTGTGGTTAATCCAAAGATTTTTGCTGTCGGATATTTTTCTCTCGACAAATCAAAAACCCGTTTCTTTATCTGTTTAGCTACACCGCTTTTGCGAAATGCCGGAGCCACAATTAACCCGCTGTTTGCAACAAACTGTTCGTGGCCCCAGGCTTCAATATAGCAAAATCCAACCCATGTTCCATCTGGTGTATGAGCAATAACTGCTTTGCCTTCTTTCATTTTTTGGGCTACATATTCAGGGCTGCGCTTAGCTATACCCGTCCCTCTGGCTTTAGCAGAGGCTTCCATTTCGTCTGTTATGATTGAAGCGTAATGAACATCGCCACTATTGGCTACCCTGATGATAATTTGCTGATCCACGTTGATAAAAAATTAAAAGAATGTTGTAAAGAAAATCGTTCCAAACAGGTGTACTGCACCTGGCTTTAAATACAAATAGTTGTTGTATAGATCAGATACGTGGTCGTCGGATAAGGTATAAAAAATTATCAAACCCCAAAATATGTACAGCGCCCCTGAGCGAGGGATGACATGCAGAAAGACTTGTATGGGTGATAAAATTTTTCAATTTGTAAATACAATCAAAAGTAAAATAATGATTTAAAGATGTAAAAGTATAATACTTTAATTTTTTGAGCAAAAATTTTTTGTAAAGTTTTGTTTTTCTACTAAAATAGCAGTATTAAAATAGATTTAAAGGCAAAAATTATCCAATAAACTAGTTTTTTAGTTCGATTTCGAAGAGCTAAGGCGAAAGGCACCCTTTGAATCAATGTTCTTCCTGCTGCAGGCTATTACAAGTCACCTTGTTGGCTACAGTTTTATTTTTCAACTCTCAGCAACTTCATATCCAAGTGTTGTCATTTCAAAAACCTCCCTTTTGTCCCCTAATGGTCTTATTAATCCTTTATTTTCTAATTCATCTAGTACCGACTCCCACAAGGCTTTACTTTTTAGGTTATTATCTTCCACGTGCTGTTTTCCGTTTGTTTGAATTTCAAAGCCTTCCATAGAGGCAAGTCGTATTATTTGCCCATTTAAATCATTTGCTGCCTCAATTAATAAAGTTCTTGCTTGATTTGAAAGGGAATTAGTTGATTTTATTTTATTATCAAAGGTAGGTGAAGTTTCATCTGTTTTCTCACTTTTATAACCGATAAAAAAATCATCCGTATTAACCGTCATTGATAGATGTCGTTGCAACTGCATTTTGAAGTCTTCGGTGGTATTAAAAGTGTTAATCAAGCCGTTGCTGTGGCATTCTTTTTTTAATTTTTCAACAGCTTTATATTGTTTTTGATTGACTATTGAGGGAACTGCAGGTCTATTGGAAAAATAAAGCATCGCAGGTTTACCAGAATTAATATGGTTTTCAATTTCTTCTACACTCCCACTTAATGCTTTGCCTGTTGGCGTTCCGATTCTTGTCCAGAAAATACCTACAAGTAAGTCTGCATTTTTTAATACTTGTTTATTAATTATTTCCTGAGGTCTGTCACCCCTTGTTGGAACCGCATTATATTTCCAATCAATCGGTAATAAAACAATCCCTTTGGATAATGAATTAATATTATTCCAGTCTAAAATTATTTCTCTTGCGATTTGGCGTTCTTCATTTACGTCCCCTGGTGAAGCAAGCATTACATTATATACGTTCGATGGTGTATGGCATTTGTAATATCCTAAAAATTGTTCACAATTAAAATTACCGGTTTAACTAAACAAATATTCCAAATCTTCACGTGTAAGGTTCTTAACAAAACCTGCATCATCCGTTATCAGGTCTGCTGCGAGAGCTTTTTTCTTTTCCTGGAGTTTTAGAATTTTATCTTCCACAGTGTCTTTACAAATCATGCGGTAGGCAAAAATATTTTTAGTCTGGCCGATGCGATGGGTCCGGTCAATGGCCTGTTGCTCTACCGCAGGATTCCACCAGGGATCTACAATGTACACATAGTCTGCAGCAGTGAGGTTAAGACCAACTCCGCCTGCCTTTAAAGAAATAAGGAATACACGGCAGCTTTCTTCATTCTGAAAACCCTGAATAGCTTTTTCCCTGTCAGGCGCAGTAGTGCTGCCATCAAAATATTCATACTTAACACCCATTTCATCGAGCCTTCCGCGTATGAGAGCTAACATGCCCAGAAACTGAGAAAATATTAACGCTTTGTGGTCACTTATGTTTTCAGTGATCTCCCGGACCAATTCATCTAATTTAATGGAAACATTAGGAAACTTTTCATCATCTTTCATAATTGCAGGGCTGTCGCATATCTGGCGAAGTTTCATCAATCCCTGCAAAATTGTTAACTGTGATCTTCCTATTCCCTGGCTTTCTACCACACCTAAAATTTTATCCCTGAAATCATTTCGGAATGCATCATAGATTTTTCGTTGTTCATCTCCCATTTCGCAAAACAATATCATCTCTGTTTTGTCGGGAAGGTCTTTTGCAACCTGCTCTTTGGTACGGCGGAGAATGAATGGGTAAAGCAATTTTCGAAGGTGTTCTTTCTGTTCCTGCTCGCCAAATTTATCAATAGGAATTGCAAACTCCTGCTTAAAGAACTCCATTGTGCCAAGCATACCGGGATTGAGAAAATTCATTTGGGCGAATATATCAAAAGTGTTGTTTTGCAACGGAGTACCACTGAGGCAAAGACGACTTTTTGCTTTTAACAATCCGGCAGCTTTTGTTACCTTGCTTGACGGATTTTTAATAGCCTGGCTTTCATCAAGTATTATATAATCAAAATCAGGTTCCACAAAAGATTTTATATCACTTCTCAATGTTCCATAGGTTGTAATAATTATATCTGCCTGCGGTTTTGATACCATATTTTTATCTCTTATACCGCCATGATGTATGTAATAAGTAAGAGAATCTGTAAACTTCTTTATCTCATTTTCCCAGTTATACATCAATGTGGTGGGACAAACAACGAGGGTTTTTAAAGACCCTTTTGTCTCTTTAATGTGTTGAATAAATGAAAGCGCCTGAATAGTTTTACCAAGACCCATATCATCAGCAAGTATGCCTCCCCAGTTCACTTCATGCAAATAGTTGAGCCATTGAAAGCCAGACTCCTGGTAAGGACGCAGAATTGATTTAAGATGTTCAGGCGCTTCAACAGGTTCAATGTTTTTAAACTCTTTCAGCTTATCGTAACGCTCTTCCAACTGGAAAAACAATTCTTCTTCGTTACGATTTTCGTACAATTCTTCAATTACGCTAAAATGATAACGGCTAAGCTTCATCTTTTCGCTTTTGCCTTCACCGACCCTGAATAATAAAGAGTACTTTTTAATCCACTCTTCGGGCAATATACCCAAAGAGCCATCCTGTAGCTGCACAAACTGTTGCTTATTTGCGAGAGCTTTTTTTACATCTGACACTGTTATCTTCTGCTCACCAAAGTATATTTCGACCTTAGCATCGAACCAATCAGTATGGCTGCTGATATAGATTTTTGTGGAAGGCTTAGCGGTATTAAAACGAAAGTTTTTCAATGCTTCAAATCCAAATACAGGAATCTCCATTTCCTTCATTGCATCAATAAAAAGAAAAAACCAGTTGTTTTTTAATACCTCTGCTCCCTTTAGTACAAGATTGTCAGAGTCATCAGGACGAATGAATTGTGAATGCAGGCTTTCTATCTTTTTTATAATTGCCTTTTCTTCCTCTGTATTTCTTTGTATAACCAGCAAACGATCCTGTTGTGGAATAATGATTTTCTCTTTATCCTGGGGTTTGACTTCGTACCCTTTATACACGAAAATTGGTTGAAATAAAAGATAATCACCTTTTTCCTTCAACAATAATTTTACCTCGGGCTTCAAATCCTTTATGTCTTCCCGCTTGACATTATTAAACTGAACATTATAATCTTTTGCCAAAGGCAAAATCATTTCCTGCAACTGTTGCCTCCACTCCTTCTCCCCGATTTCTATTTTACCAAGAGGGAGAAACTTTTCTAACAGAAGTGAATCCTCAGGTTTTTCAAATAAAAAAAAGGTATTGTTATGCAAAAAAAGAAGGGGAGAATGGGTTTCGCTTTCGGTTACCGGCACTTCAATATGATTAAGCTTAACAAAGCATTGAACTTCGTAAACTCCTTTTACATAAGTGATATTAAAACTAAGTAATGCAGGCTCTTCACTTAAATGAACTTTTTTAAGGTTGGCCGTAGTAAAAGTTTTTCTTCCTGATAACCAAAAAGAAAAGTAAGGATTTGCATCAGAAAAAATTTTTTTATATCTGGGATGCAAAAACTCTATAATCAGGTTTCTCGTTTCTTCGGGTAATTCGTCGTTATGTTGTTGTATAATGTTTTCCCAAATGCCGCTAAAAGGCGAATTCCTATTTAAGTGGCGGGTTATTTCTGCCGGTTGCATTTTACGTAATTGTTGCACCAGCATTTTATCATCATCGCTAAATACTTCTGTATTTATATATTTATTGAGGTCAAGCTTTTCTGTTTTGCCTGTAAAAGCATTTCTCTCGTCATTTACTTCCCCCTGTACTCCTTCCGTCTGTATAAACGGATATTGCTCATTAGTTTCAATAAATACAAGTCCCAATTGCATTTCCGCTGCTTTTGCAGCTTCTTCTGCAACTTCTACTTCTGCAGGTTGAGATTCATAAACAGGTTTTTTCTGCAGACCAATTGCTGATGGAGCTATCCGTTTGATAGAAGAATCAAGCACACGTAAAAAAGGCTTTCCATCTTTGTATGCAAATTCAAACTTGCCTTTGAGGTTGTCCGTTAAAGAATATCCATAAGCTTCGAGCAATTTGTTTTTTTCTTTGTCCCAGTTACGGATACTGTCAAAATAATTTAAGCCATAGCGTGAAAGTAATTGCACCAGTACAATGGTTTTATGAAGGCATAACGGATGTTTATTATCGCTGTTGCAAATACAGCTTGTATCAAAATTTCTCTCCTCGTTTTTTTGAATAATTACTTTATATTTTTCTCCGTCGTGTTCAACCTCAGCTTTTACTCTTTCGTCTTTTGCCTCAATGATTGTTGGCTTATTATTTTGTAAATATTCTTCAGCCTCTGTAAAAGATTGCGGAGAGGTAAGCAGCCTTATCATTTTAAGGTCGAGTTGCTTCATCTTAACAATAGTATGCTTCTGGTCATAAACAAGGTCTTTCTCATCAAGCATATTTCTGTCAAGCAATTCCTGCAGTTGAAATAAAGCAGCAGCTTCATGCCGGCAAATTTCGCCAAGATTATAAGGGCAACTGCACCTGAGAGATAAAGTAGATGCTTCTTTAAACTTATTGATCTGAACTTTATAATAAGTTGAATAAATATCATCTTTTACACGAAAAGCTACCGCAGCCATAAGGTCATCATATTCCATCAATTCTACGTTGCCTATAGCGTGTATCTTTTTTCCACGACGAATAACTTCATCTGTTCCGTTATTATAAATGTGTTTTATTAAATGCGGTAAAGCCATGTATAATTGTTGTTATTAACGGATAACAGTTCAAAGTTGGATAGTTTAATAGTTTTTTCTGTCATCCAATATAATCAACTGCCATCATACCAAAAAGGGCAATTTGCAAAAATAAAGAAAAAGCAGGCAGTTAACGAAAGGAAATTAATATTGCAGATGAAATGTTTGCTAAGATTCCTATTTATATAATAAAAAGACTTGATAACAGTTTAGGTATGATCCACTATACGTTAAAAAGTGATAAGACTTTAAACTTTTTGAAAGAAGCTTAATCCTTTGAACTTAATAGAGTACATAACTTTTAAAATCCGTACGAACTTAGATGAAGAAAATAGTTATATTGTTTCTGTTTACTGTTCATTCCTTATCTTCTTTTGAACCGGCTATTTCACATAATTTATTTTCTTCGACTACTTATCCTCAAGGTTATTTTAGAAACCCTCTGAGCATACCTATACAATTAGCTGCCAATTTTGGAGAACTTCGAAGCAATCATTTCCACATGGGTTTTGACGTTCGTACCAATCAAAGAGAAAATCTGCCGGTATATGCTGCAGCAGAAGGTTATGTAAGCAGGATAAAAATTGAAAAATCGGGTTTCGGCCGTGCCATTTATATAAATCATCCTAATGGTTATACTACTTTATATGCTCATTTGAACAACTTTTATGATACACTGCAGGAGTATGTAAAAAATAAACAATACGCAGATCAGCAATGGGAACAGGAGTTTGAGCTTGAACCAAATCAGTTTCCCGTTTCAAAAGGACAAGTTATTGCATATAGCGGTAATACCGGAGGTTCAGAGGGTCCGCATTTACACTTTGAAATCCGTGACACTAAAACTGGTAACAATCTTAATCCCTGGCTATTTGGTTTCGGACTGACTGATAAAATGCCTCCTTCGATTTACAGATTATACTATTACGACAGGCGCTACAGCACTTATCAGGTTAGTCCGGTACGGATCCCAATAACAGGAACTAGTGGAAAGTATTTATCAGCACATGATGTTGTAATTTTATCTTCTCCGGTTGTAAGTTTTGGTATTTCTGCTGAAGATAAATTAAATATTTCTTCTTTTAAATATGGTATATACGAAGCTTCCTTATCTGTAGATGACTCTGTGCAATCAGATTTTCAATTAAATGATATTTTGTATGACGACGCCAGGTATATAAATGGCAGCATTGATTACAAAACCAAATGCTCCGGTGGCCCTTATATACAACATCTCAGCAGACTTCCGGGAAATTATAGCACTATATTTTCATCAGCAGGAGACGGAAAAATAGTACTTACAGATACACTCATTCATAATGCTGAAATCTTGATAAAAGATGCAGCAGGTAATTCTTCTGTTCTTAGCTTCAGATTTAAATGGGATCCTTCAAAAACCGATGATCTAATGTTTGCAGCCAATAGTATTCCTATGATACCAGGGAGAGAAAATCAATTAAAAATGGATGATATTGAAGCTGACTTTTCAGCTAAGGCTTTTTATGATACAGTTCCTTTTATATACAGTGCAGAGCTGTCAAAAGATACAAGAGTTGTATCTGCTATTCATCACCTGTACAATTTTACAATACCTGTTCATGATAGTTTTACTGTGCGCATCAAACCCTACGTAATCTTCCCCGATAATTTAAGAGACAGGGTAGTATTACAATTGGTAAGCAACCACAAAATTGAAGCAGTAAAAGGACAATGGAAAGGTGATTGGATGGAAACAAAATTCAGAGATTTGGGGATAGTTAAATTATTAATCGATACCATACCACCAAGAATTGGTTTATCAGGATGGGTAAATGGTGGTAGCGTCAGAAACAGAAAATCAATATCAGTAGCAACAGGTGACAATGTTGATGATGTTAAAAGCTTTACAGCCTTTTTAGATGGAAACTGGCTTATGTTTAGCAGGAAGAAAAATACTTTTACTCACACCTTTGATGAAAGAACCGGGCCGGGCAGACACGAATTAACAGCTACAGTTGAAGATGAGGCAGGAAACATTACTGAAAGAAAATATAGTTTTATAAGGTAGTTTGGAGCAAGGAGGTTTTAGAAAAAAGAAAAATCTAATGTTCTATTTGAAATAAATTCTTGAAAAAGACTCAAAAATGATTTGATGTTGGATAGAATGTTTTCAACCATTGAATCCAGAAATTTGTAATTGTATTATAAAAGTGATTTAACTAAAAATAAAAAAATGATGAGTGAACTTAAAGAAGGAAGTAAAGCGCCTGTTTTTGAAGGTGCAGATCAAAATGGAAATGTTGTATCATTAAACGATTTTAAAGGGAAAAAAGTTATTCTATATTTTTATCCTAAAGATGATACTCCCGGTTGTACTGCACAAGCATGTAATTTGAGAGACAATCATAATGAGTTGATTAAAAAAGGCTTTCAGGTAGTTGGTATAAGTACAGACAGTGTAAAAAGTCATAAAAAATTTGAAGATAAGTATTCACTTCCTTTTCCTTTGATTGCTGATGAAGAAAAGAAAATCGTGGAGCAATATGGCGTTTGGGGAGAAAAGAAATTTATGGGAAAAAACTATATGGGCACAAACCGGACTACTTTTTTAATAGATGAAACGGGAGCTATAAAAAAAATTATAACCAAGCCCGATACCAAAAATCAAACTCAACAGGTTATGGATGCTTGGAATACTTAAATTATTTCAATTTTTTCTCAGTCGTAACACTTTTACTAATGACGAAAGTGAAAATTAAAGAAAATTCCTGGCTTGCCCGGATTGCTGCTTACAAATTAAACAGCGATTCGGTAGCTATGGTTATAGGAAAAACAATTCATTTACATAACTCAAGCAAGAAAGATTTTTTAAACAATCAAAGATGGGTGAGACACGAGGTCGCGCATGTAAAGCAATACCTTGAATTAGGTTTATTTCGTTTTTTAGCTTTGTATCTTCTTGAAACTTTTAATAAAGGCTACCAAAACAACCGTTTTGAAGTGGATGCAAGGCAAAAAGAAAAAGATATGTCTATACTTTATGAAGTTTATTTCAGCTAAGGTACAGGTAATACCCAATCAACACTTCCGTAAGCAAGAGTTAATTGCTCTCCGGTATCTATTAAAAGTTCACCATGTTTATTAACTCCGGTAACAACTGCATTAAATATTTCGTTGTTCTTTCTGAGTGTTACAATTTCGCCGGCTTTATAAAGATGGGTTAGGTATTCATCTAAAAGCTGGTCATGTTTTTTGAAGCTTAATTGTTCCCACCGGTAATTAAGGCATTTACAGAGGTCTTTTGCTAAGGAAATTACATCAAATGATTTTCGTGTTATCTGTCTAAGCGATACTGGGTTTGGCAAGTTAGCAGGGAAAAAAGTCTGGTTAATATTTATACCCATTCCGGCAATAGAATGCTTCCATTTTTTTCCCTGTACCAGGTTTTCGATAAGTATGCCTCCTGCCTTTCTGTCTTTCCAATATATATCATTAGGCCATTTAATACTTGTATTGCCAGAAGTATACTTATTAAAAAAATCAAAGCATGCTAAAGCTACAGTTACATTTAAAAGAAATTGATTATCAATATTAAGAAAGGAAGGCTCTAAAACAGAGCTCATAATTATATTTTCTCCAAACCCTGCATTCCATGCCTTGCCGCGTTGTCCTTTGCCAGAGTTTTGGTATTTTGCAAACCACGTTGCTCCATGTTCTGCCATTTGGGCTTGCACTTGCCTCATGGCATAGTTGTTGGTGCTGTCTACTTCACCTAATTGAATAAACGGCTCACCGATGGAGTTTTTTGATCGCAAAGAATTAGTATTTTTGACAAAGATAGATTTACCAGGTAGAAAGATAAATAGCCATAGTGTTTTAAATCAAATAAGGATATCAAAAATATTTACCTATTCTCACTGATAAATCTGCCAATTGCAACTTAAATATAAATGCAGCGTTATTATTAAAACTTACAAACAGTATTATTAATTTAAAGATTCTATTTATTGGAACCACTTTCATTATTATCTATCCGAAAAAAAAGTTCAACAACAAAACTTAACAAAAGCTCCAGGCTTTTTAAAACTATCATAAAATCTATTCAGGAAAAGAAAGGTGAAAATATTGTTTCGCTTGATTTACGTAAAATTCATGAAGCGGTAGCAGACTTTTTTATTATCTGTGAGGCTAGTAACCCTCAGCAGGTAAGAGCTATCGGGGAATTTGTAGAGGAAGAACTTAAGAAAACTTGTAATGAATCTCCTTACAAGCACGAAGGCTACCAGGCGCTGCAGTGGGTACTTATAGATTATGTAAATATAGTAGTACATGTTATGCTTCCTGAACCAAGGAAATTTTACCAGCTTGAAGAAATGTGGAGCGATGCAACAAGAGAGGAGCACGAAGGTTAAGCATTGAAGTTGATATTTTCGAAAAATTAAAAAAAGGAAACTTTCTCACTTACGGAGATGAAGAAATATGGCACAAGAAGATAAAAAGATTAAAAAAGATTTTAGAAACATTCCCGGAATACCTCCAGGCGAGGATAAGCCTGCGCGGAAAGGCCCAAAATTTAGTATCTATTGGATATACGCTATTATTGCAGTGGTACTGATTGGAGCGAATTTATTTAATATGACTGCTGATGCAGTTAAAACAACAGAATTGGAGTTCAGGCAACAAATGCTTGCAAAGGGTGATGTTGAAAAACTCGATCTGATTAAGAATAAGGAATTAGTCAGAGTATATATAAAACCTGAAAGTCTAAGCAAACCTTTCTATATTAATAAACTGAAAAGACCTTCTTCAGGTTTAAGCAAAAGTCCTCAATTTGAATTTACTGTTACTGACTGGGAAAGTTTTAATGCTGGTCAAAACCAGTTCTTCACAGACTCTGCAGCAAACTCACTGGGAATACAAAAGGTTCCTGAAAATGTTACTAATGAAGGGGAATGGTTTGGTCCTATAGCCAATACGCTCGTAACTATTTTACTCTTTGGAGGTTTATGGGTTTTACTTATGCGTAAAATGGGAGGACCGAGCGGCGGCGGTGGTCCCGGAGGAATTTTTAATATAGGAAAATCAAAGGCTACTTTGTTTGAAAAAGGCACACGTGTAAATATAAACTTTGGAGATGTCGCAGGTCTTGATGAAGCCAAAGTAGAAGTAATGGAGATTGTTGATTTCCTTAAAAACCCTAAAAAATATACCGCACTTGGGGGTAAAATACCCAAAGGTGCTTTATTGGTTGGCCCTCCCGGTACGGGTAAAACCTTACTTGCTAAAGCAATGGCAGGTGAGGCACAGGTTCCTTTTTTTAGTTTAAGCGGAAGTGATTTTGTTGAAATGTTTGTAGGTGTAGGTGCCAGTCGTGTACGTGATCTGTTTAAGCAGGCAAGAGAAAAAGCACCTTGTATAATTTTTATTGATGAGATTGATGCAATTGGTCGTGCCCGTGGCAGAAACGCCATTATGAGTAACGACGAAAGGGAAAACACACTCAATCAGTTGCTTGTAGAGATGGATGGTTTTGGTACCGACATTGGTATTATCATTCTTGCAGCTACCAATCGTCCTGATGTTTTGGATAGCGCACTTTTGCGCCCAGGCCGTTTTGACCGGCAGATTTCAATTGACCGACCAGATGTTAAAGGACGCGAAGCGATTTTTAAAGTTCACCTGAAACCGATAAAAATTTCTCAAACGCTCGACATACACAAACTTGCTGAACAAACTCCGGGTTTTGCAGGTGCGGATATTGCTAACGTTTGTAACGAAGCAGCTCTAATTGCAGCCAGGAAAAACAAAGAAGCTGTTGACATGAGCGACTTCCAGGATGCTATTGACCGTGTAATTGGGGGTCTTGAGAAGAAAAATAAAATTATACTTCCTGAAGAGAAAGAGATAATTGCCTATCATGAAGCCGGTCATGCAATTTGCGGATGGTTTCTTGAACATGCCTATCCTTTATTAAAGGTTACGATTGTGCCTCGCGGTACAGCGGCATTGGGATATGCGCAGTATACGCCTAAAGAACAATATTTATATAATACAGACCAGCTATTCGACCAGATCTGTATGACACTTGGCGGTCGTGCTGCAGAAGACATTTTCTTTGGGAAAATTTCTACCGGTGCAAGCAATGACCTGCAGCAGATTACCAAAATAGCTTACTCAATGGTAACTGTTTATGGTATGAACGGAAAGATAGGTAATATCAGCTATTATGATCCCACGCAGGAAAATACCTTTACCAAGCCATATAGTGAGGAAACAGGGAAAATGATAGATGAGGAAGTAAGGCGGCTGATTGCAGAAGCTTATGTAAGCACTAAAAGTCTTTTAACTGAAAAGAGAAGAGAAGTTGAAATATTGGCTAAAGAACTTTTGGAAAAAGAAGTGCTCTTTCAAAGTGATGTAGAAGCTCTGATTGGTAAAAGACCATATGAAGATAAAAAAATCCTCGATGTGGTTCACCAGGAGGCAAATACTGAATTAAGCGCTCCTCCTGAAAAAACCGTGGTTGATACGATAAACAAGATTGATTAATGAAACATCTATGAAAGTTTCATCTTCTAAAGAGAACATTTTAAAAAAAATAAGACAGGCACTGGCAAACCCGGTGCCTGTTCCATTTCCGCAAAGCGAAGGAAATAGCAGTGTTTTTCAGCCTTTACAAAAAGATCTGGAGATAGAATTTGCCGAAAACTTTACAGGTTTGCTTGGCAGGTTTTCTTTTTGCATAGATGAAAAGGAACTTGCCGGTCAACTTCAATATTTAACAGAAGGGAAAAAACTCATTTCCCTATTTTGCAAGGAGAAAGAACTTAAGCAAAAACTGGTAAATCAGGGATTCAATAAATTCACTTCCGCAGACATTGCTGCCTGCGATGCAAGCATTACCGGCTGTGAATTACTAATTGCGAGAACAGGCAGTTTATTAATGAGTTCTGCACAAGCAAGCGGAAGAACAACAAGCGTATATGCACCTGTTCATATTTGTGTTGCTTACACGAGTCAGTTGGTGTACGACATAAAGGAAGGCTTACAAATCTTAAAAGAGAAGTATGCAGGAAAATTGCCGTCTTTAATAACGCTTGCAACAGGGCCCAGTCGAACTGCAGATATTGAAAAAACTTTAGTAGTGGGTGTTCATGGACCAAAAGAAGTGTACGTTTTTTTAGTTGAAGGTTAATTTTATTTTAATAATATCTTTCTGTCTCTTCTTCCTGATACTTTTTAATCTGCTGCTTTTAGTTCTCCTTCTATACCTTTAACAGCATGGAAATTAATATAACTTTCTTGTTTGTGTATGGATCTTTAAGAAGCGGATTTTCTCATCCTGAGCATGAGTACATAAGCAAATATTTTACTTTCATAACTAAGGCCAGGGTAAAAGGTCTTTTATATGATGCAGGAGATTATCCTGCTGCTGTTCCAAATGCTAAAGAAATTTTTATTATAGGTGAATTATACAAAGTAAAAAATAATGCTGATTTTCAGTGGGTGATTAAAGAGTTAGACACTTATGAAGAAGCTGACCTGGAAGAAAGTATAGTGCCATTGTATAAACGTGAACTAACAGAAGTAATATACAATGACACTACAGCAAGGGCCTGGATATATTGGTACAATAGAAGTACAGAAGGAAAAATCCTGATCCCATCCGGCGATGTTACGGATGTTATTGAATTAAAAAGTAAATCTTAACAGGATGGAGGTATCGGCAGATAAAAATATTTATTTCTTGTCTGACTTTCATCTGGGTGCACCCAATCATGCAGACAGTTTATACAGAGAAAAAAAAATTGTAGCTTTTTTAGACAGTATTAAAAACAAGGCGGGGGCTATTTTTATCGTTGGAGATATGTTTGATTTTTGGTTTGAATATAAACATGTCACTCCCAAAGGATATGTTCGTTTACTGGGGAAACTTGCCGAGATAACAGACATGCGCATTCCTGTTCATTTCTTCGTAGGGAACCATGATATGTGGATGCACGACTATTTTAAAAAAGAATTAAACATACAAGTATATTTTGAGCCGAGATCCTTTATATGGAACGGTAAGAAATTTTTTATCGGACATGGTGATGGCTTAGGTCCTGAAGATCATGGGTATAAATTTTTAAAAAAAGTTTTTAGAAATAAAATTTGCCAAAGGTTGTTTGGTTTTTTACACCCATATTTAGGAATTGGTCTCGCCAACTTTTTCAGTCGCACCAGCCGAAAAAACACCGGCAATACAGATGAAGTTTTTTTAGGCGAAGAAAATGAATGGCTGATTATTTTTTCAAGACAGGTTTTGGCAAAGGAACATTATGACTATTTCATTTTTGGCCACCGGCATCTGCCTATGGATATCAAATTATCTGACCATAGTCATTATATAAATTTAGGAGATTGGATAAAATACTTTACTTACGCTGAATTTAACGGTTACGAAACGCAATTAAAGAAATTAAACTGATCATTGAAAAAACTTTCTGCTATACTTATTGCCTGTTTATTTTCCCTTATCATTTATGGGCAGCATGATAGTATTTTAAAGGTTTCAATGGTTCGAAAATTTACCGGTGAAATTAAAGACTTTACCACTGATAATCTTGGTAACATATACTTGCTTAATTCTGCTAATCAAATCAAAAAAGTGAATGAGCGGGGAGATTCAATTGCCGTATATAATGATGTAAGGAGGTATGGAAAAATTAATTCCATTGATGCGACTAACCCACTAAAAGTGTTGGTTTTTTATAAAGATTTCTCTGCTATAGTTGTTTTAGACAGATTATTAAATTCACGCACTGCTATTGACCTGCGCAAACAGAATATTCTACAGGTTTCGGCAGTTGCAAGCAGTTACGACAATAATATCTGGGTATTTGATGAGCTTGACAGCAAACTAAAAAAAATAGATGATAATGGAAATGTATTACTAGAATCAACAGATTTCAGACAAGTCTTTGACTCTGTGCCTTCACCATCAGTTATATTTGACAGGGATGGGCAGTTGTATTTATATGATATAAGAAAGGGACTGCTGGTCTTCGATTATTATGGAGCAAAAAAAAATTATTATCCAATTCTTAATTTTTCAGATGTTGAGGTTATAGATAAAAATACGATTACTGCAAGAGACAGTACTCGCCTTCTGTTGTATAAACCGGCAACACTTCAATTATATTCTTTTTCAGCTTTTAACCGGCACGATAATTTTCAAAAAATTAAATTCAATGGAAATAAAATTTACTGTCTTTCTAAAAACGGAGATCTCGAAATTTACTCTCTCCTTTAACTTCAATTTATCCGGATTTGTGTTAGCCATTTAATTGTTTTCCAACCTATTCTTTACTTTTCCCCTGCAGTTTGCATACTTATACTTAAATTTATTATCAGAAATGCGTTTAAATAAATCCGTAAATACTGCGTTTATTTACTTTTAATATTAATGAGACAATTAAAACCTAACATTGTCGGAATAAATTCAATAAATTACATTTAAGAACGGTTGTTATGAGTAAACATAAAATTATTCCACGCGATATTAGCTGGCTAAGTTTTAATGCCAGGGTCTTGCAGGAAGCCAATGACCAAAGCGTACCCCTCAAGTCAAGGATCAGGTTTCTTGGAATTTTCTCTAACAATCTTGATGAATTTTTCAGGGTACGTGTTGCTACGCTGAAGCGAATGACAATGCTGGGCATAAAAAATATACACCTTGAAGAAAATCCGCTAAAGATATTAGAAGACATCCAGATGATTGTTTTACAACAACAAAATGAATTTAACCGAATCTGGGATGGTATTCGTGAGGAACTTGAAAACGAAAAAATTTTTATCCTTAACGAAAAACAGTTGGATAATGAGCAGCAGCAATTTGTAAAAAAATATTTTGAAGAAGAAGTTCGCAGCAATGTAATTCCGCTGCTGGTTGAGAGCATTCCCCAATTTCCGTACCTGCGGGAAAAGTCTATATACCTGGGAGTTGTTATGCGTAAACATGATAATGCATACGACCAGAAATACGCTTTGATAGAGGTACCAACCAGGGCTTTAGGCAGATTTCTTCAACTCCCTTCAATTAACGGAGAGCGCTACATTATTTTACTTGAAGATGTGATCCGCTTTAATCTTCCTGCTATTTTTACCTATTTTGGCTTTGATCATTTTGACTCTCACATTTTTAAAGTAACAAAAGATGCTGAAATTGATATTGATAATGATCTTTCCACTTCATTGATACAAAAAATAGAGAAGGGCATTAAAAACCGGCGTAAAGGTAAACCGGTGCGCTTCGTGTACGATAAAGAAATGGATGCGGGTTTGCTTGAATATCTGATACGTAAATTAAACCTGTCAAGAAAAGACAATATTATTCCGGGAGGCAGAATACATAATTTCAGACATTTTATGGACTTTCCTGATGTTTTTAATTCAAAAAGTGTCCGGCGAAATGCTATTTTGCATCCGGCTTTTTCACACACTTTACGGGTAACAGATGTTATACTGGAAAGAGATGTAATGTTAAATTTCCCGTATCATTCTTTCAACACTGTTATTGATTTATTGCGTGAGGCAGCAATGGATATACAGGTGACTGTTATTAAAATTACAGCCTATCGTCTCGCCTCCAATTCAAAAATTATAAATGCTCTTATAAATGCAGCCCGTAATGGAAAAGAAGTAGTGGTAATGCTTGAGTTAAGAGCACGGTTTGACGAAGAAGCCAATTTGTATTGGAAAGGAAGACTGGAAGAAGAAGGCGTAAAAGTATTGATAGGTGTAGAAAACCTGAAAATACATGCAAAAATTTGTATTATAAAAAAACGTGTAGCTAACCAAGTCTTTCAATATGGGTTTGTAAGCACTGGTAATTTAAATGAACAGACTGCACGTGTTTACGGAGATCATTGTTTGCTGACAAGCAATCGCCACGTTATGTCTGATATCAATAGGATATTCAATTATCTTGAAAATCCAAAATCAGGAAATGAGTCATTGAAGCTGTGTCAAACCCTTATAGTTTGTCCAACAAATATGCGGCATGAGATAAACGGACTGATTAACAGGGAAATAAAAAATGCAAAATCAAAAAAACCTGCGGCAATTACTATCAAATTAAATTCTCTTAGCGATACAAATCTGATTGAGAAATTGTATGAAGCAGCTCATGCAGGTGTCGAAGTAAAAATGATAGTGAGAGGAATTTTTTGTGCAGTGGTTGAAAATTCGAAATTCAAAAAACCTATTAAAGCCATCAGTATTATCGATGAATATCTTGAGCATGCAAGGGTAATGATTTTCCATAATGAGGGCAAGGAAAAAGTATATATTTCTTCGGCCGACTGGATGGTGCGTAATCTCGATCATCGTGTTGAAGCAGCTGTACAGGTGACAGATAAAGACATTATTGAAGAGCTAAAAGACATAATATCCATTCAACTGCAGGACGATGTAAAAGCAAGATGGCTTGATAAGGATTTATCTAATAAATATGTTTCTTCTAATGGCGATGGAAAGAGGACAAGATCTCAGATTGAAATTTATAACTATCTGTATAAAAAAACACTACAGTTGAATGAAATTCCTATTGAGACTTAAAACGTAAGATTTGTTATAACAGTAAACTTTTGCATCGAAGCCAATATCAATTGTAATATGAATTTATGACACACAACTCTTCCTTCTATCCAAATTGGTAAGAAAAGTTTTTCATTACCTCTGTCAGTACTTTTACACTGCTAACAGGGAGTGCATTATAAAAAGATGCACGAAATCCACCGACAGAGCGGTGACCCTTCACACCGTAGAGATTTTCTTTTTTACAGGTTTCAAGAAACTGCTTTTCCAACGCGGGATCTTGCATTATGAAAACTGCATTCATTTTACTGCGATCCTCTTTTGCTACTGTTCCTTTAAAAACAGGCAGGTTATCGAGAGTGGAATAAAATAATTCCGCTTTTTCATTATTCCGCTTTTCCAGTCCGCTTACGCCACCCATTTTTTTTATCCATCTTAATGTAAGCATACTGACATAAATAGCAAAGACCGGCGGAGTGTTAAGCATGGATTTATTTTCGATATGATTTCGATAATCAAGAATAGTGGGAATTTTACGACTTACTTTTCCAAGTATCTTTTTATCAACAACCAAAAGATTTACACCTGCAATTCCAACGTTTTTCTGTGCGCCTGCATATATCAGCGAAAATCTGTTAAAATTCATTTGGCGGCTTAGAATATCGCTGCTCATATCAGCAACAAGGGGAACCTCAGTTTCAGGAAAATCGTGCCATTGCGTACCTTCAACAGTATTGTTGGTTGTATAATGTAAATACACTGCTTCTGCAGGCACTGTAAACTCTTTTAGCAGATACGTATGGTTTTTATCTTTAGAAGAAGCTACTACATCAACATTTCCAAAAAGCTTAGCTTCTTTAATTGCCTTGCTTCCCCAAATGCCATTGTCAATATATGCAGCAGTTTTACCATCATCCAATAAATTGTATGGCACTTGCATAAACTGGGTGCTTGCACCTCCATGTAAAAATAAAACTTCATGGTCTGAATCTAACTGCATTAATTCTTTGACTAGTAAAA
>JAABUS010001679.1_pt1 | contig 46643 bp, 45 predicted proteins | sample 5560161 | NCBI WGS metagenome assembly JAABUS01 (sample SAMN10711885, study PRJNA513376) | rock metagenome | isolation source: Antarctica rocks | place: Antarctica: Victoria Land, Trio Nunatak nord | collected 2016-01-04 | reverse complement strand
ACGACCACGAACTCATCCGATTCATCCACCTCGACCCCGACCGCGCCTACCAGCTACGCAACAGGAGCTAGTGTCACCGATGTCATGACACATGTGTCAGCGATGTCCCGACACATGACACAATGCAGCTGGCTTGTGAACATGGCAAATCTGCCGTGGGGACAGTGCATTTGCCATGCGGACATACGGCTGTCGTACGGTAACTGCCGCGCGTACGCAGCCGCCGGTACCGGTGCCGCGCTAACGTGACCGGTCGCGACTGACCAAGTACGCGTCGCCGCTGGGGAGGACATGGCGCTCCAGCGCTGCCCGGCGCGCTCTAGCGCTGCCCGGCGCCGCTCACCGGATCACCAGGCGGCTCGACGCCGTCACCGTCGCCGGCATACCCGAGGCTCGCTGCTTCGTGCGCCAGCCGCAGCCGACGCAGCAGGTAGCCGACGGCGGAGGCGAGCCCCAGCGCCACCCCCACCACACCGAGCTGGATCAGCGTCACCGTCTTGGCGCTCATCCGCGGGGCCAGCAGCAGTCCGGTGACGAGCATGAACGCACCGAGAGCGACGATCAGCTTCTGCCCGTTGAACCCGGCGCCCTGGTCGAGTCGCCGCGTGAGGTCGACATGAAGCGCGGCGGCGCTCACCAGGTACGCCGGCAGCAGCAGCAGCGGCACCCAGACCCGCAGGTCGACGCCGTTGTCCCACAGCCCCCGCAGCATCAGCAGGAACGCCACCTGGGCGATCCCCAGCAGCACGAACAGCGCCGTCTCCACGTCGTGCCGGTTCACATCCACCTCCGACGACGAGTATGGCGCTCCGACCGCGGCGCCCTCGCATCACCCGGGTCTGTCAAGCCGGCTCGGCCACCCACCGCATCGGGTCCCCGAAACCGAGGTCGCCGATGCCTGCGCCGTCGAGCGCCTGCACCGCCAGTGTGCGTCGGTAGGCCGCGAACGTCAGCACGTGGGCGACCATCCCGCCGTACGTGAACACTTCCGGCGGGTCACAGATCGTGTCGACGAACGTCTCGTCGAGCCGCCCTCCCTCACACACCCCGCGAATGTGGCTGAGGTACGCCGGACCCACCTCGGCCAGCCGCGTCTGCATCGACTCGATGCTCTCGTTGCTCTCGATGCCGAAGTCGTAGGCCCGGTTGGCGAGTGCGGCGTTCCACATGTCCATCTGCCCGATGAGACGAGACAGCAGCGACCGCAGCGACGACACGTCGTCACCGTCGTCGACGGAGACCTCGATCGACTTGTCGAGCTGCTCGTCGTCGAGGGTGGCGGCACGGGCGACGATCTCGCCGACGAGCCAGACGTGGTGTTCGACCATCTTGACCAGGAGATCCATGGACGTTACCTCTGTTCGTGCGGGCAGCCGGAGGCCGCCGGGTGGATGGAAGTGCACGCCATTGGGGGTGTCGAGCTGCATCCGCCGACTCGGCTTGCGCCGCCAGGTCGACGGACCGACGCCGTACGCCCGCTGAAAGGCCCGCGTGAACGCCTCGTTGGACGAGTAGCCGGCCTCGACAGCGATGTCGAGGACACCCTTCTCACTGGTCACGAGCCGGTACGCCGACCGCTCGAGAAGCACCCGGCGACGAAACTTGGCTGGGGACTCCCCCGCGGCCGCGGTGACGACGCGGTCGAAGTGAAAGCGTGACAGGTAAGCACGGGCGGCCAGGTCGTCTCCCCGCACCTCATGGTCGTCGAGGTTCGAGGCCAACGTGTCGACGAAGATGACGAACGTGTCGGCCGCTGTGCTCATGGCTTCACCCTTGCCCGACCCCCGGAAGACTCTCTTGATCGTTCTTGCGCACTCTGCACGGCGCCACTCACAACAGTGTGCGCACGCGCTCGCTCAGCGCTCGCCGGTTGGCGCGCGGGATCGAGACCTCCACCACGCGGATGCCTGTGACGTCGCTGTCCAGCAGCCGCCGCAAGGTCGAAGCGCTACTCGCCCGCTCGTACGCGGTGCCGGTGGCGGCGCAGAGGGAGGCGATGTCGACGCCGTGCGGGGTCGCGAAGACCCGCTCGAACGCATGGGCGTACGCCTGCGCCCCCTGCTCGAGAGTGGCGAAGATCGAGCCGCCGTCGTCGTTGGCCACCACGATCGTCAGGTCCGGCCGCGGTTCGCCGGGGCCGAGCACGAGCCCGCCCATGTCGTGCAGGAACGTCACGTCACCGACGTACGCCAACGCCCGTGTCGACTGGCGACCCAGCGCTGCTCCGAGCGCGGTAGACACCGTGCCGTCGATGCCGGCGAGCCCGCGGTTGCCGAGGATCAGCCGGCGCTGACCGGCGGGGTAGACCGGTGCCATCACGTCGAGGTCGCGCACCGGCTGCGACGAGCCGACGACCAGCAGCGCACCGGGCGTGACGGCGGCGGCGACCTCGGCGGCCACCAGTAACGGCAAGGCGTCACCGTCGCTTGCGGCGAGTGCGTCGAGCGCTGCGGACGCCCGCCCGTCGAGCGCCCGCCACTGGCCGATCCAGCTCTCGTCATCGCTGCCCTCCACCGCCGGCATCGTCTCGACGTGGCGGGCCACCCGTCCGGGGTCGGTGCACACGCCACTGCGAGCACGCACCGACACGACCTCGATGTCGGACCGTGAGATCAACCGCGTCACCGGCCGCGACAGCGTCGGGTGGCCGGTGACGACCACCCGCTCGATCTGGTCCGCAAGCGCAGACTCGAGCAGCAGCCGGTAGCTGCGCAACGCGTGCGACCCGGTGCGCGCGCCCGACGTCGGTTCCGCCAGCAGCGGCCAGTTCGCTCGTTGGGCGAGCATCCGCGCCGGCGGCCCGGAGTCGTCGCCGGCGACCACCACGGTGCGCGGACCGAGCTCGAGCGACACGCTCTCGCCTTCGTCGACATACGAGAGATCGGCCGCGGCATGACCCCCGCGGGCGTCCTGCAGGCCGGGCGGTGCCGCGCCGGCGGTTGGCACATCGGCCGGCGCCTTTGGCGGCAACGTCTGGTCGAACTGCACGTTGACGTGGGTCGGCCCTCGTCGGCGTACGGCGGCGTCCACCGCGTCAGCCAGGCCGACCGGGTCGTGCGCGGCGACGTCGATGCCCGGTGCAGCGTCGCCGAACATCGCGGCCTGGTAGGGGCTTGTCTGGTTGGCGCCGCTGCCACGCAGACCGGCCGGGCGGTCGGCCGACAGCACGACCAGCGGCTCCCCGGCGTGGGCCGCCTCCAGCACCGCAGGGTGCAGGTTGGCGACGGCGGTGCCCGACGTCGTCACGACCGCGACCGGGTGGTGGGCGCCCTTGGCCAGGCCGAGCGCGAGGAACCCCGCCGTGCGCTCGTCGATGCGCACATGCAGCCGCAGCAACCCCGCCTGGTCGGCTTCGTGCAGCGCGATCGCAAACGCCGCGGAGCGCGACCCCGGGGCCAGCACCACATCGGTGACGCCGCCTCGACGAAGCGCCGAGACGAGGGCACCGGCCATCGTCGTTGCTGAGTTCATCGGCCACGACCTGCCAGCACCTGGCGGCAACCGTCGAGCCGCTCGAGCCACCGCCGGGTCGTCTCGTCGTCCGCGCGGACCCCGTGGACCGACGCCGGATCCGGCCGCACCCGCCGCGCCGGGAGCATGCCGTCGACCGGCGTCATCGGCTCGGCCGTGACGTCTGCCGTCAGCATCGAGGTCGTCGCGAGCCCGCACGCGTACGGCAGCTCCGGCAGCGCGGCCGCGAGGGCCACGCCGGCGGCGATCCCGACCGACGTCTCGAGCGCGCTCGACACCACGACGGGCATCCCGAGGTCCGCTGCCAGCCGCAGACACGCGTGGACGCCGCCCAACGGCTGCACCTTCAGCACGGCGATGTCGGCCGCGCCGAGCCGCTTCACGCGCAGCGGGTCGTCGGCCCGGCGGATCGACTCGTCTGCCGCCACCGGTACGTCGACGCGGCGGCGTAGGTCAGCGAGCTCGGCCACGCTCATGACGGGCTGCTCGACGTACTCGAGGTCGAACTCGGCCAGCTCCTTGATCGCGACGATGGCGTCATTGACCGCCCAGGCGCCGTTGGCGTCGATGCGGACCCTGCCCGCGGGTCCGATCGCGTCGCGCACGGCCGCGACCCTGGCAACGTCGTCGTCGAGCGTCTGGCCGGGTTCGGCGACCTTGACCTTGGCGGTGCGGCACCCGTGCGGGCCGGTGACGATCGCGCGTGCCCGGTCGGCATCGACGGCCGGGACCGTGCAGTTGACCGGCACCAGCTCTCGGACCGGCTCGGGAAACCCGTGCGCGGCCGCATCGAGAGCCGCGGCGAGCCAGGACGACGACTCCGCGATGTCGTAGTCCCAGAACGGGCTGAACTCCCCGAAGCCGGCAGCGCCTTCGAGCAGTACCCCCTCACGCTGCTCGATCCCGCGGAACGTGACGTTCATCGGGATCGAGAAAACGTCGACGGTTGGGTCGTCCCGACTCACGCCCGCTCCTCCCGCTCCGGATTCGTCCGGCCGGCTCCGGAGACTTCGAGCGTGACCGAGTCGGACGAATCGAGAAGGGCGGAGAGCTGTTGGCGGTCGACCTTGCCGGAAGCCAGCATCGGCAGCGCATCCACGACGACGAGCTCACGGGGCGCCCAGCTGCGCGGATGCTCGTCGGCCACGAAGTCGCGTACGGCGGCGAGGCTCGGCACCGCCGTACCCGTAGCCGGCCCGTTGGTCGAGCCGGCACCGGTCAGTACCGCGACGATGCTCGCTCCCCACTCAGGGTCGGGTCTCGCGGCAACCGCGACCGTTCCGATGCCGGGCATCGCCTGCAGGCGCGCCTCCACCGCGGGCAGCGCGACGTTGACGCCGCCCGACACCACCACATCGTCGGACCGGCCCAGCACGACCAGCCGCCCGTCGGCGTCGAAGCGGCCGAGGTCGGGGGTGTGCAGCCACCCGTCGCGCAGGACGGTCGCGGTCAGCTCGGGCTGCCCGACGTACCCGTCGAACAGCACGGGGCCGGCCAGCCGGAGCTCCCCGCGGGCACCCAACGCGACGGCGACGCCGTCGAGCGCGACGCCGTCGTAGACGCAGCCGCCGCTCGTTTCACTCATGCCGTACGTCGTCACGACACGCACGCCGCGCTCCCGGGCCCGCGCCAGGAGCACCGGGCTCGCGGCTCCCCCGCCGAGCAGCACCGCGTCGAGGGAAGCCAGCGCGGCCAGGGAGTCGGCATCAGCGGCGGCCAGCCAGCGGTGCAGCTGCGTCGGTACGGCAGCCAGGTAACGCCGGTCGGCCGCCAGGGCGTTCACCGCCGAGGCAAGGCCGTCGTGGTCGCTCAGCCTGACCGCGGTCGTGCCGGCCAGCACCGAACGGGTCAACACCTGCAGACCGGCGACGTAGTGAGCCGGCAACGCCAGCACCCACTGCCCGGCGCCACCCAGCCGCGCCAGGGTGGCGGCTGCCGAGGCGCGCAGTGCCCGGGCCGACAACGCGACCTGCTTGGCCTGCCCGCTGGAGCCGGACGTCTCGACGACGAGCGGAGCCGGGTCGTCGGCGGCGAGGAACACGTCGAGAAGTCGCTCGATGTCGTCGGTGCCGCCGGCGACGGGGCGTAGCGACGCGGCGCCGGTCACGACTCGCCCGCCACTCACGCCGCCACCCTACGACTCCACTGCCGCTGCGAAGCGGCGGCTGACACCGTCACCCTTGGCCGGCGCCCAGCCCGGTGGCTGCCAGACTGACCGCCGAGATGGCTACCAGCGCGCAGTGGTTCGAGGGCGCCCGCCCGCGAACGTTCCCTGCGGCCATCTCCCCAGTCGTCGCGGGGACCGGCGTCGCGATCTACAGCGAGTCCTTCGTCTGGTGGAAGGCGCTGCTCGCGCTCGTTGTCGCGCTCGGGCTCCAGGTCGCCGTCAACTACGCCAACGACTACTCCGACGGCGTGCGCGGCACCGACACGGCGCGCGTCGGGCCGATGCGTCTCGTCGGTTCCGGAGCAGCGCGACCGGCGCAGGTCAAAGCGGCGGCGTACGCCGGGTTCGGCGTCGCCGCGGTGGCAGGCGCGCTGCTCGCGCTGACCACCAGCCGGTGGCTGCTCGTGGTCGGCGCGGTCGCGATCGTGGCTGCCTGGTACTACACCGGAGGGACGCGCCCCTACGGCTATCGCGGCCTTGGCGAGGTCAGCGTCTTCGTGTTCTTCGGGCTCGTCGCGGTCATCGGCACGGCGTACGTCCAGGTCGAGGCGCTCACCGATGGCGTCTTCTGGGTGGCGTGCGGTGTAGGTGTGCTCGCGGTGGCGATCCTGGTCGCCAACAACCTCCGTGACCTGCCGACCGACGAGGCCGCCGACAAGCGCACCCTCGCGGTCAGGCTGGGCGACGCCCGGACCCGTGACCTTTTCGCGAGCCTGCACTCGGCCGCGTACGCCTTCGCCTTCGTGGCTGCGCTGCTGGTGAGCTGGTGGCTGCTGCTCGCGCTGGTCTCGCTGCCGCTGTCGGCGCGCGCCCAGTCCGCCGTACGCCGAGGCGCGACCGGGCCGGCTCTCGTGCCGGTGCTGCGCGACACGGGGCTCACCGAGCTGACGTACGCCGTCGGACTGTTCGCGGGGTACGTGGCCGCCGCACTCAGCTGACGGGCGCGCAACCCCTCCTTCAGCTGGGGTCGCCGTCCTCGCCGCGCTGCCGCGCTTCGAAGGCCTTCTTCGCGCGCTCAGCCCGGGCGGCGACCTCGACCGCCAACCGGTCGCGCAGCGCTCCGAGCGTCACAAGCGCTACCACCGACGAGATGATCATCGCGATCAGCGCGGTCCAGAGGCCGGTGATCGCGTCCCACTCCAGCCACCGCCCGAACGCCAGCCAGAGCACGCCGTACGCCAGGAGGAACAGCAGCGCACGCGCGGCGGTGTAGAGGGCGAAGATCTTCACGGCGTCCTCGATCGGAGGGGCGCGGGCGTGCTGGGGCCGCTGCTGGACGCCGCCCAGGGTAGTCGCGCACGTCGGGCAGCCCCCGTGCAGGTGCGTAGGGTGCCAGGGTGAGCACAGCACCCTTGGTCACCCTGGCCGACATCGAGGCCGCGGCGGCGCGGATCGCGGGGGCGGTCCGGCGTACGCCGCTGGTGCCGACCCAGCTCGGACGCGCCGAATCCCCGCTGTGGTTGAAGGCCGAGTCTCTGCAGCTCGGTGGTTCGTTCAAGCTACGCGGGGCGACGAACGCCGTCGCCCTGCTGAACGCCGAGGAGCGCGCCCGCGGAGTCGTCACGCACTCGTCCGGCAACCACGCGCAAGCACTGGCGCGGGCCGCCCGTGAGGCGGGGATCGCGGTCACGATCGTGATGCCGACCCAGGCGCCTGCCGTCAAGCGAGACGCGACCGAGGCGCTGGGCGCCAACGTGGTGGTGGTGGACATCTCCGAGCGCGCCGCAGTCACTGAGCAGATCCGCGCGGAGACCGGCGCGGTCTTCGTGTCGCCGTACGACCATCCGGCGATCATCGCCGGTCAGGGCACGATCGGCCTGGAGATCGCCCAGGACCTCAGCGATGTGGCCTCGGTGTGGGTCCCGGTGAGCGGTGGAGGACTGATCAGCGGCATCGCTGCAGCACTGAAAGCCACCCGCCCGCACGTCCGTCTGATCGGCGTAGAGCCGGAGCTGGCCGGTGACCTTGCGGAGGGTTTCGCGGCCGGGCGACCGGTGACGTGGAGCAGCGACCGGACGGGTCGCACGATCGCCGACGGTCTGCGCGTCACCGCTGTCGGGGACCTCAACTGGCACCACATCCACGCCCACGTCGACGACGTGGTGACGGTCAGCGAGGCCGAGATTCGTGCCGCCATGCGGTCGACGATGCTCGAGGCCCACCTCGTCTGCGAGCCGAGCGGCGCGGTCGGGATAGCCGGGTATCTGGCACATGCAGGCCTCGTCGGCTCCGGGCCGGCTGTCGCCGTGCTCTCCGGTGGGAATGTGGAGGTTTCCCTGCTCCGCGAGGTCCTCGACTGACCGGCCCGGGACCCGGCCTCGACGTCGCAGCTGCCGCGAAGTGAGGAGTTGGCGGGGCGCGGTTTGGAGCACGGGATTACATTGGTGTGGGCAGGGCGACAGTCGCCGTAGCAGAACCGGAGGCGGGTACCTAGATGAGATTTCTTGTCCCGATCCTGGCGGTCGTGCTGGCTATCTACGCATGGATCGAAATCGCGCTGTCGGACTCGCGGCAGGTGCGGCAGCTGCCCCGCTGGGCCTGGGCGATCGCCGTACTCATCCCACTCTTCGGCGCGATCAGCTGGCTGGTCTTCGGCCGACCCAACGGCTCGGAGGTGCTGCAGAGCCAGCCCCGGCCGCGGCCGCGACAGATCGCACCTGACGACGACCCGGACTTCCTGCGCAGCCTCCGCAAGCCCAAGCCGCCGCCCGACAGCGACGACCCGGCCCCGCGCGGCTAGCCGGCCGGTACGCAGCTAGCTGTCTGGCGCGGTTCTTCCGGTTGGTGCGCAGCCGCCGGTGGGTCGGCCGGTACGCAGCCGCCGGTGGGTCGGCCCGTACGCAACTGTCGGTGGGTCGGCCCGTACGCAACTGCCGGTGGGTCGGCCCGTACGCAACCGCCGGTTGGTTCCTCGGCGTACCACCACCGCCGCCCCGGCGTTTGCCATGTCAACATGGCAGATTGCCTGTCCCCACAGCAGATTTGCCATGTTCACAAGCCAGCTGGCTTGTGAACATGGCAAACGCCCACCAGCACCCCGGGAGCTAGCTACATGCCGGAGTAGGCGTGCAGACCGGAGCCGAACAGGTTGATCCCGACGAAGTTGAAGATGAACGTCGCGTAGCCGAACAGCGCCACGTACGCCGCCGCGCGGCCCTGCCAGCCGGCGGTCGCCCGGGCATGGAGGTAGGCGGCGTACACGACCCAGGTAATGAAGGCCCACACCTCCTTGGGGTCCCAGCCCCAGTAGCGGCCCCAGGCGTACTCCGCCCAGATGGCGCCCGCCAGCACGGCGAACGTCCACAACGGGAAGGCGAAGGCGTGTACCCGGTAGGAGAGCCGGTCGATGTCGACCGCCGACGGCGCCCGCCACAGGAAACCCGTGCGCGGCGTCTCGGGCGCAGCCAGCGCCTTGGCCTCCATCGCGCTGCGGACGAGGTAGAGCGCGGACGCCAGCGCGCCGACGGTCAGGGCGCCCCCGGCGATCGCCGCGGCTGAGACGTGGATCGCCAGCCAGTACGAGTGCAGCGCCGGCACGAGCGGGCCGACCGGACGGTAGAGCACGATCACCGCGAGCCCGAGCACGATCACCAGGAAGCCGGTGACGAGCAGTCCGAGCCACCGGATCTTGTAACGGCGGACCAAGAAGACGTACGCCGCTGCCACCGCGAGGGTGCTCGTGATCGAGAACTCGTACATGCTGCCCCACGGCACCCGCCCCGCAGCGACGCCTCGGGTGACCACACCTACGGCATGCAGCAGCAGACCCAGCACGGTGAGCGACAGGCCGATGCGGCCGAACTTGTCGCTGCGCTCGACCTCGGCAGGGGTAGCACCCGAGCTGGCGGCAATGGCGACCCCCGGTGGCGGGTCGGCGGCACCGGCGTCGGCATCGAGCGATGCCGTGGTGCGACCGGCGGAGACCAGGGCCGACCGGCCGCCCGCCGTCGCCTCGTCCGCGGGCAGTGTTCGCGCCATCGCCCACTCCGCCACATGCGCGAGCATGGCCAGGGCGTAGACGACCGTCGCGGAGTACATCGCGTTGTTGCTCAGCTCAGCGAGCGTCTCGATCACGGTGACTCCTCCGGCTGTGTGTGCTGGCGCGGGCAGGCGCTGCCGCTGGTCGCAACGCCGCTCCAACCTCGGCGACGTGAACTGCGGGGTCGCCCCCCGACACCCGGTCGAGCGCGGCAACCTCGACCACGGTACGCCCGTCGGCGCGGCGGATCCGCACCCAGGTACGCCGAGGTCGCACGAACAACGACCCCAGCAGCCCGACGATCGCGGCAAGCACCCCGACGAGCGGAACGACCTTGCCCGGCGCCTTGTTGATCTGCAGCTTGACCCAGCGGTCGTAGCCGTCGAACGTGATCGAGCCGGCCCCGTCGCCGAGCTGGGTCGTCTCCCCCGAAGACAGCAGCAGCGCACGTGGGTTGCCGCCTGGCGTCTCGAAGCGTTGCATGCGCGACTTGTCGAGCACGTAGACCGACTGCGGCTGACCCTGGTCGAGCCCGAGGTCACCTTGGTAGGCGATCAGCGACAGCACCGGGTTGTCGGCGTCGGGGAACGTCGAGCAGGGCTGGCCGTCGCACAGCGCCGCCGTCGGGAAGAAGTAACCCTCGAACCCGAGCTGCGTCGGGGCGGCGTCCGGCACCTTGATCACCCCGAACGAGACGAACGACCCGTCCTGCGGCAAGAAGATGACGGGACCCGAGCGGGCGACGTTGCCGTCTCCGTCGCGGACCGTCACCCGAGGCGCATAGCCGTGGCCGACGAGGTAGACCGATGCGCCGCCGACTTCCAGCGGGTGGTTGACCCGCAGGTCGTAGTCGTACGGCGTCGCGCCCGGCTCGTCGGTGACCGCGAGGTCGGCGCTGAAGGTCAGCGGCGTTCCCCGGCCGGCACCCTCGCGCTCCCACCGCACGTCGAAGTCCTCGACGTTGAGGGAGAACGGCGTCAGGTCGGACTCGTCGAAGCGGGTGCCGGGGGTGAAGTCGTCGTACTGGATGAGCGTGTTGGAGAACCCCTTGCCGGAGATCACCGCCGCGCCGCCCTTGAAACCGAAGAGCCCGGTGACAGCCACCCCCACCAACACGACGACGACCGCGACGTGGAAGAGCAGGTTGCCGGCCTCACGCAGGTAGCCCTTCTCCGCGCTGATGACGATCTCCGCCGGCTCCGCTGCCTCGACGGGCGCTGCCGATGGGCCGAAGGTCTCGACGCGCCGCCGCTGGCTGCTCAGCAGCGCGCGAGCGCGGTCGGCGACGGCGCCGACCGGCTCGTCGGTCGTCCAGGTGTCGTACGCCGACAGCCGTGACAGCCGGCGCGGCGCCTTCGGCGGCCGCTGCCGAACCGCACGGGCGTAGACCTTCAGCCGCGGAATGATGCAGCCCAGCAGCGACAGCATCAGCAAGAGGTAGATGGCGCTGAACCACACCGAGCTGAAGACGCTGAACATGCCGAGCCGCTCGAAGGCCGGCGTCAGGCTCGGGTGCTCCTGCTTCCAGAGGAAGACCGCCGACGGGTCCACCCGCTCCTGCGGGATGAGCGATCCCGGGATCGAGGCCACAGCCAGCAGGAACAACAAGATCAACGCGGTGCGCATCGACGTCAGCTGCCGCCAGATCCAGCGCGCGAACTCGCGCGGTCTCAGCGCCGGCGCCGCACCGCCACGACCCGAGGAACCGACCGCTGCGGGGCGGGCGTCGACATGCCCCTCCGGACGGTCGAGGCCGTCCGCCGGCTCGCCGCGGTCCTCCCGGTCGAGCTCGCGGGTGTCAGATGACCGTCTCAAAGCCACCCACCCAGGTCCTTATGTCGATGATCAGCGAGTTCCAAAGTCCGGTGACGAGCAGCAGGCCGACCACCACGAGCATCCCGCCGCCGAACCTCGTCACGGCGACCTGGTGGCGGCGCACCCACCCCACCGCACCCATCATCTTGCGGTAGGAGACCGCGGCGACGAGGAAGGGGACGCCCAAGCCGACGCAGTAGACGAAGGCAAGGAAGGCGCCGCGAGCCGGACTCCCACCGAGTCCCGACAATGACAGCACGGCACCGAGCGTCGGACCGATGCAGGGCGTCCAGCCGAGCCCGAAAAGTACGCCGAGCATCGGTGCGGCACCCAGTCCGACCGCCGGCACGGTGTGCACGCGCACGTCGCGTTGCAGCCACGGGACGAGGCCGGCGAACACCAGCCCCAGCACGATCGTGACGACACCGAGGATGCGCATCAGCCCTGCCTGGTGGTCGACGAGCCAGTAGCCGAGCTGCCCGAATGCGCCGCCGACCGCCACGAAGACCAGCGAGAACCCGAGGATGAAGAGCAACGTCCCGGTCACCATCCGGCCACGGACACCGTTGCTTCCGCGCGCCACGATGTCGGCGCCCGACAGCCCGGTCACGTAGGACAGGTAGCCGGGCAGCAGCGGGAGCACGCAAGGAGAGAAGAAGGACACCGTGCCCGCCACTAGGGCGACCGGCACCGCAAGAAGCATCGGTCCGTCAAGCGCCATCTCCGCGAACCACGACCCGACCGAGGCCGCGGGTCCTGCGCTGACACCTGCGAGCACGAGGGATCAGCCCTCGGCCTGGATCTGCTCCACGAGGTCGACCAGCGTCGTCTTCGTGGTCGCGCCGGTGATGAACGCTGCCACCATGCCGTCGGGGTCGATGACGATGGTGGTAGGTACCGCCGATAGGTTGACCATGTTGTGAAAGGGCAGCAGCAGCTGGCTGTCCTGGTCGACCAGGCTCGGGTAGCGCACGTGATAGCGCCGCACAAAAGCCTCTGCTTCTGCCTCCTTGTCCCGCGTGTCGAGACCCACGAACGCGGCGTCTGGGAGTGCCTTCGACGCGGCGACGAGGTCTGCCGCCTCGGCACGACACGGTGCGCACCACGACCCCCACACATTGAGGACCACCACGTGACCGGCGTACGTCGACACGTCGAGCGTGCCGCCGCCCAGCAGCGTGCCCTTCACGTCGGGGGCATCGGGTCGGTCGTCCGGAGACAGCACGGTGACCGCGCCGTCTCCGGTGATATAGCCCTTCGTGCCGGTGCTGGAGCCGTCCGACGTCGTGCACGCGCTCATCAGCGCCGCGACCGCTGCAAGGGCAGCAGCGACACAGGCACGGCGCGCGCGACCGGCCGGCACGCGTCAGGCCCCCGCCGTGAACTTCTTGTCGGCCCGCACCGGCACCAGGTCGGCGGCGGGCTCGGAGTACGCGAAGGACGTCACCCGGTCGCCGTCATAGGTGAACGTGGTCAGGCTGGCCAGGCTGCAGATGCGCTTGCGTGGGTCGTGGGCGAGCCGGCGTCCTTCGATGAAGGACCGCACGATCCAGACCGGCAGCTGGTGGGACACGATCAGCGCCTCGTGCCCGGTGGCGGCCTCGCGGACGTCATGCATGGCGGCGAGCATCCGCACCACGATGTCCTTGTAGGGCTCGCCCCATGACGGCCGCAGCGGGTTGTAGAGGTGCCGCCATGAGCTCGGTCGGCGCAGCGCGCCATCGCCAACACCGAACGCCTGGCCCTCGAACACGTTTCCCGCCTCGATGAGCCGGTCATCGGTGCCGATGTTGAGCCCGAACGCGGCTGCGGTGGGCTGGGCAGTCTCCTGCGCCCGCTCGAGCGGCGACGCGACCACGTAAGTGAGGTCGCGACCTTCGAGCGTGGCAGCGACGCGCTCGGCCATCTGCTTGCCGAGGTCGCTCAGGTGGTAGTCGGGCAGCCGCCCGTAGAGGACGCCCGCGGGGTTGTAGACCTCGCCATGGCGGAGCAGATGCACCACGGTGGTCGTGCCCGTGCCTTCGTCGGCCGGCTGGTCGGTCATCAGGATCCTTCGGGTCGAGCGGCGGCTGCCGCGGCAGCAGCCTTCGGAAGTGCCGACGCGATGATGTCGATCGCCTGGTCGTCGTGGCTCGCACTGACGAACCACGCCTCGAAGGCGCTCGGCGGCAGGTAGACCCCTGACTCGAGCATCGCGTGGAAGAACGCCTTGAACTGATGCAGCTGCTGCCGGTTGGCGTCGGTGAAGCTGCGCACAATCGGCACCTCTCCAGGATCGACGAAGAAGGCGCTGAAAAGGTTTCCGGCCGCCTGGACGACGTGAGGTACGCCGGCAGCCGAGAGCGCCTCGGTGACCAGCGCCATCAGCGTGGCGGCCACCTGGTCGAGCCGGTCGTACACCTCGTCGGTCGCCAGCCGCAGCGTGGTGAGCCCGGCAGTGGCGGCGATCGGGTTCCCTGACAACGTGCCGGCCTGGTAGACCGGCCCCTCGGGCGCGAGGTGCGCCATTACGTCACGGCGTCCCCCGAAGGCCGCCGCCGGGAAACCGCCACCCATCACCTTCCCGAAGGTCATCAGGTCGGGGACCCAGCCCTCGACAGCCCCGTCGAGGCCCCAGTAGCCGGAGCGGCCGACCCGGAAGCCGGTCATCACCTCGTCGCTGACGAACAACGCGCCGTGCTCGCGGCACAGCGCGCTGAGCGCCGCGTTGAATCCTGCGACGGGCGCGACGGCACCCATGTTGCCTGCTGCCGCCTCGGTGATGACGCAGGCGATGCGTTCGCCGCACGACGCGAACGTCTCCCGCACTGACACCTCGTCGTTGTAGGGCAGCACGATCGTGTCGGCGGTTGATCCTGCCGGCACCCCCGGTGTACCCGGCAGGGCGAACGTCGCGACCCCGGACCCGGCGGCGGCCAGCAGCGAGTCGACGTGGCCGTGGTAGCAGCCGGCGAACTTCACCACCAGATCGCGGCCGGTGAAGCCGCGCGCTAGGCGGATCGCCGACATGGTGGCCTCGGTCCCGGACGACACCAGCCGAACCTGGTCGACCGGAGTGCGGTCGACGATCTCGGCGCCGAGCTCGACCTCTGGGACGCAGGGGGTGCCGTACGACGTACCGGCTGTCACCGCCTGCTGCACAGCCTCGACCACCGCCGGGTGCGCGTGGCCGAGGATCATCGGCCCCCACGAGCAGACGAGGTCGACGTACGCGTTCCCGTCGACGTCGTAGAGGTAGGGACCGGCCGCACGGGCCATGAAGCGCGGCGTCCCACCGACCGCACGGAAGGCACGGACGGGGCTGTTGACGCCGCCGGGCGTCACCTCGAGTGCTCGGGCGAACAGGTCGGCCGATGCGGAGGTGGTCTGCGCCGGGCTGGCGTCGAGCGAAGTCACGGCTGCCATTGTCGCCGACCACGACGACACGCCACCCCCCGCCCCCTGACGAGCGCTCGCAGGTCATCGACCGTTTGCACGTGCAAGCAGAGCCCGTAGCCCGTAACCTGGAAAGCCCCTCATCGTTACCAGTTGGTAGGGACCTGTCGAGGCGTGTGCGTCGTCAGCCGGAGGGACACTGGAGAGAGACTCATGGCGCGACGGCCGACGACGGCCCGCCCTTCGGGGGACGGTCCTACGAAGGACTCCAAGGGCATCAGCCGCTGGCACAAGGCAGCCGCCTTGGTGCCGCTGGCGCTGCTGGCCGGCGCCTGGTCGGCAAGCCTCGGCTCGCCCACCACCGCGACCGCGGACGCCCCGGTCAAGGAGGCGGGCATTCCCGCTGTTCCCACTACGTCTTTAGAACAGCCCGCCAACTACACCGTCCCGCCGTCCCTCGAAAGCACGACGTCGACCTCCGGCGACCCCATCAAGACCGGCAACCCCGAGCCCTCCTCGATCTCGGTCAACGGCATCCCCACCGCGGCGCTGACTGCCTACAACCGCGCCGAGCAGGTCATCGCCAAGGCTGACCCCAGCTGCAACATCTCATGGGCGCTGATCGCTGCTATCGGCCGCGTCGAGTCCGACCACGGCCGCTTCGGTGGCAACGTGCTGAACACCGACGGCAAGGCGACGCCAGGTATCTACGGCCTCCCGCTCGACGGCACCAACAACACCGCCCTCATCACCGACACCGACGAGGCGTTGTACGACCGCGACGCGACCTACGACCGCGCGGTCGGCCCGATGCAGTTCATCCCCGGCACCTGGGACGTCGTCGGAGTCGACGGCGACAGCGACGGCACCCGCGACCCGCAGGACATCGACGACGCCTCACTCGCGACCGCCGTCTACCTCTGCGCCGGCGACCAGGACCTCTCGACGCTTGCCGGCCAGCGGGCCGCGGTGTTCAGCTACAACCACTCCGACGAGTACGTCGCCCTGGTGCTCTCGATCATGGAGTCCTACCTCGACGGTGACTACACGCCGGTGGCCGACGGCCTCCCCACCAACCAGTACATCCCGGTGGCCGACGCCCCGACGACCAGGCCGGACAAGCCGCGCCAGAACCACAAGCCGCGGCCGAAGCTCCGCCACTCCACCAGCCCCGGTCCGAGCGACCCCGAACCGTCGCCGCAGGTGCAGAACCCGGCGACGCACAACCCCAAGCCGTCGCCGCGGCCCCAACCTGGTCCCGCGCCGAGGCCGAGCGACCCCCCGAACAGCCCCCCGAACAGCCCCCCGAACAGCCCCCCGGAGCCGCCCCCGGACAACCCCCCGGAGCCGCCCCCGGACAACCCCCCGGAGCCGCCCCCCACTCCGCGTCCTCCGTCTCCGATACCCACGACCCCCAACCCGACGACGGTGGTGCAGCCGGTCGTCCAGCGGCTCGAGACGGTAGCGGAGGCGACGCAGTACTGCTCCGCGCATCTGCCGGGAAGCCCCACCGAGCAGATGATCACCGCGTGCGGTCAGAAGCTCGTCGGGAAGACCAACGACGATGCAGCGGCGCTGCTCACCGGAACTCTCGCCCAGGTGCTCACGCGTCTCGGGCTCGGCAGCCTCATCCCCGAGACTCCGTGCCTGCCGCTCACCTGCGACTGAGGTCGACGACGACGGACGCGGTGTCGGTGGTGCCGTCGCGTCAGCGGCTGAGCCAGCCCGCGGCCTTGAGCCAGCCCGCGGCCTCGGCAGCCCAGTAGGTCAGCACGATGTCGGCGCCCGCGCGCCTGATCGACGTCAACGCCTCCAGGATCGCCGTCTCGCGGTCGAGGTAGCCGGCCGCGGCGGCTGCCTCGATCATCGCGTACTCCCCCGACACGTTGTAGGCAGCAACGGGTACGTCGGACAGCGCGGCCACCTCACGGAGCACATCGAGGTAGCCGAGGGCCGGCTTGACCAGCACCATGTCGGCGCCCTCGGCGAGGTCGAGGGCGACCTCGCGGAGCGCCTCGCGGCCGTTGGCCGGGTCCTGCTGGTAGCTGCGCCTGTCGCCCTCCAGCGAGGAGGCCACCGCTTCGCGGAAGGGTCCGTAGAAGGCCGACGCGTACTTCGCGGAGTACGCCAGGATCGCAACGTCGGCACGTCCGGCGCTGTCGAGCGCCTCCCGGACCGCAGCCACCTGGCCGTCCATCATCCCGCTGGTCCCGACGACGTGTACTCCGGCGGACGCTTGCGCGACGGCCATCGCGGCGTACTGCGCGAGCGTCGCGTCGTTGTCGACGGTGCCGTCTGCCGCGAGCACACCGCAGTGGCCGTGGTCGGTGAACTCGTCGAGGCACAGATCGCTCATCACCACGGTGGCGTCACCCACCTCGGACACCACGTCGGCGATCGCGACGTTGAGGATTCCGTCCGGGTCGATGCCGCCGCTGCCCGTGCCGTCCTTCGACTCGGGGATGCCGAACAGCATCAGCCCGCCGACGCCCGCCTCGACGGCACCCGCCGCCGCCTTGCGCAGCGACTCCCGTGAGTGCTGGACGACGCCCGGCATGCTCGTGATCGGCCGCGGCTCGGTGGCGCCTTCGGCCACGAACATCGGCAGCACCAGCTGGGGCGGCGCCAGCGTCGTCTCAGCGACCAGCCGCCGCATCGCCGGCGTACGGCGCAGGCGACGGGGGCGAGCAGCGGGGAAGCCGGACATCGTCGTGACGGCCTCTCAGGTGGCCCGACGACGACCGGTCGCCCGGCACTCCGACGGCTTGGTCACCGGCTCACCGGCCTCGACCATCGAGAGCCGGCGGGCCGCACCGTAGTCGGCAAGTGCGTCGGCAAGCGCCTCACCCGACGGCTTCGGAGCCAGTACGTCGACGCGAAGGCCGTGCTCCTCGCATGTCTTGACGGTCGCCGGACCGATGGCCGCGATGATCGTCGAGCTGTGCGGCTTGCCGGCGATGCCGACGAGGTTGCGCACCGTCGAGGACGAGGTGAACAGCACCGCGTCGAACTTGCCGGACTTGATCGCGTCGCGGGTCGGTGCCGGCGGCGGGGCTGCCCGCACGGTCCGGTACGCCGTGACGTCGTCGACCTCCCAGCCCAGCTCCTGCAGCCCGGCGACCAGCGTCTCGGTGGCGATGTCGGCCCGGGGCAGGAAGACCCGGTTGATCGGGTCGAGCACGTCGTCGTAGGGGGGCCAGTCCTCGAGCAACCCTGCTGCGGACTGCTCGCCCGACGGCACCAGGTCGGCGCGGATGCCCCACGCGGCAACGGCTGCGGCCGTCTTCTCGCCGACAGCAGCGACCTTCAGGCCGCTGAACGCTCGCGCGTCGAGACCATACTCGTCGAACTTCTCCCGGACGGCCTTGACGGCGTTGACCGAGGTGAACGCGATCCACTCGTAGCGTCCCTCGACCAGCCCACGGACGGCTTTGTCCATCTGCAACGGGTTGCGGGGCGGTTCGACGGAGATCGTCGGGACCTCTTCCGGAACGCCGCCGTAGGACCGCAGCTTCGCCGACAGGCTGCCGGCCTGCTCCTTGGTGCGCGGCACCAAGATGCGCCAGCCGAACAGCGGCTTGGTCTCGAACCATGACAGCGCCTCGCGCATCATCACCACGTCGCCGATCACCGCGACTGCAGGCGTGACCATCCGGGCCGCCTTGACGTCGGCCGCGATGTCGCTGAGCGTCGAGACGATCGTGCGCTGGTCGGTAGTGGTGCCGACGGAGGTCATCGCCACCGGAGTCGTGCCGTCGCGGCCGGCTGCCTGGAGTGCCTTGGCTATCTCGCCGATGCTCGACACCGCCGACAGCAGCACCAGTGTCTGCTCGGTCGCGTGGTGGGTCCAGTCGATCTTTGCCCCGGCGACGTTGAGCACGGTCACTTCGCGGGAGGTGCGGGTCGTGAGCGGAACGCCGGCGTACGTCGGCACGGCGGTCACCGAACTCACCCCCGGGACGACCTCGAAGACGACGCCGACCTTCGCACAGGCGGCTGCCTCTTCAGCCCCGGTGGCGTACATCCACGGGTCACCGGAGATGAGGCGCACGACGTTGCCGGGGCCCTTGGCGTGCTTGACGACGAGCTTGCTGCGCGATGCGTGGGTCAGCAGCTGGCCGTCCTCGCCGTAGCCGCCGTCGACGATAGTGACCGCCGCGAACCGCTCGCCCAGCAGGCTCTGCAGCAGCGCGCGGTGATCGGGGCTCTCGGTGATCACCACGTCGGCGGCGAGGATCAGCTCGAGGGCTCGCACCGTGAGAAGTCCGGGGTCTCCCGGCCCGGTGCCGACGAACGACACGGCTCCGAGGGGACGAGGTGCGGTCACCCTCTCCTCGACACGAGTCGCGGCGCGGATGGTCTGGGCGGCGGCGGTCTTGGCCATGTTGTTCTTCACCGTCTTGCTCTTCGTGGGTTTGTTCTTCTTCGCTGCGGTTGCGGGCGGGCTGGGCGTTCGGGTCATGGGGCGGGCACCTGCATGAGCCTCGCTGCTCCTTCTTCGAGCATCTCGTCGGCGAGCCGGCGGCCGAGCAGCGAGGGGTCGTTGACGTCGCCGGAGGCCGACAACCGAACCTGCTGACTGCCGTCGGGGGCCAGCGCGACGCCGCGCAGCCACACCTCCGGACCGGTGTCACCCTCGGCGACCTCCGCCAGCGCGCCGATCGGTGAGCTGCAGCCGGCCTCGAGGCCGCGGAGCAGCGCCCGCTCCGCCGTGACAGCACATCGCGTCGCCGCATGGTCGAGCGCGCCGGCGATGTCGTCGGCGAGCCCGGTCGCACCGGCTGCCACCTCGACAGCGAGGGCGCCTTGACCTGGCGCCGGCAGCATCTGGATGGGGTCGAGGCTTTCGGTGATGTCGCCTTCGCGTCCGATCCGGGCCAGCCCGGCACGAGCGAGCACCACCGCGTCGAGCTCGCCCTCGGTCACCTTGCGGATCCTGGTGTCGACGTTGCCCCGGATCGCGGTGACTGCCAGCCCCATGCCCAGTGCGTGCAGCTGCGCGGTGCGCCGAGGCGAACCCGTCCCGATGCGCGAACCCTGAGGCAGCTCACCGAGGGTCAGACCGTCGCGGGCGACCAGCGCGTCGCGGGGGTCGCCGCGCTCAGGCACTGCCGCCAAGCTGACGCGGTCGTCGTACACCGTCGGCAGATCCTTGAGCGAGTGCACGACCACGTCGGCGCGGCCATCGAGCAGCGCTTCACGGACGGCACCCACGAAGACACCTTGGCCACCGATCTCGGTGAGCGGGGCGGCCGACCGGTCGCCCTCGCTCTGCACGTCGACGAGCTCGACGGTGACACCGAGGGACCGCTCGAGGGCGGCGCCCACGAGGGTGCTCTGGGCGCGCGCAAGCGTGCTGGCACGGGTACCGATGCGCAGTGTCGTCATGGCAGGTCACCGGGCCTGATCACGGCGTCGACCGCCGCGGGGTCGAGCGCGAAGAGCTCGGCGAGCGCGTCGGCGTACGACGACTCGAGGCTGCGGCCGCCGAGCTCCTTGATCCGGACGGACGGCTCGTGCAGCAGCTTGTCGGCCACGCGACGGACAGCGCGCTCGACCTCGTCGCGCTCTTGGGGGGTCAGCGAGTCGAGGCGCGACCAGAGCCGCTCGAGCTCGGCGCCCACGACGCCGGTGGCCATCGTGCGCAGGGCAACGAGGGTGGGCGCGACCCGCGCGGCGTCACGCGCAGCAACGAACGCCGCCACCTCCTCGGTGACGATCATCCGGACGGCGGCGAGGTCCTCGAGCGCTGCTCCGTTGTGGACCGATGCCGCCAGTCCTTCGAGACCGATGACCGCCACGCCGGGCAGCGCGGCGACCCCAGGCTCGACGTCGCGGGGCAGCGCGAGGTCGACCAGCACCAGCGGCGCACCGCCCGCGCGTCCGGAGCGAGCCTGAGCAACCATCTCGGCAGTGATGACGGTGCCCGTCGCTCCGGTGCACGAGATGACGAGGTCGGCGACGGCAAGCTCTGCCGGCAGGGCGTCCATGCTGGCGGGCCGGCCGTCGACGGCGGTGGCAAGCCGGTGAGCGTTGTCCAGAGTGCGCGACACGACGGCGATGTCACCCGCGTCGGCCCTCCGCAGTGAAGTAGCCGACAGCGCCGCGATAGAGCCAGCTCCGACGATGCAGACGCCGATCCCCCGCAACGGACCGATGAGCTGTGCCGCTTCGGCAAGCGCGACGCTGACGAGCGACTGGCCGGCCCGGTCGATGCCTGTCTCGGCATGGGCCCGCTTACCGACCCGCAAGCCCTGCTGGAACAAGGCGTTGAGCGATGATCCGACGGACTCGGTGTCCTGGCTGCTGCGCAGCGCTGCCCTCACCTGGCCGAGGATCTGGCTCTCGCCGACCACCATCGAGTCGAGGCCGGTCGCAACGGCGAAGAGGTGGGCGACCGCTGCCTCGTCGTAGTGGACGTACAGCGACGGCGTCAGCGCCTCGGCCGAGAGGTCGGTCCGCTCGACGAGCAGGGCCGTCAGGTCGTCGACGCTGCCGTGGAACCGGTCGACGGCGGCGTAGATCTCCACCCGGTTGCAGGTGGCGAGGACGACCGCCTCGATGACGTGCTCGGTCTCGAGGGCAGCGGTGCGGAGCTTGGCTGCCGCCTCCGCGTCGAGGGCGAGCTGCTCGAGGACCTCGACCGGGGCGCTGCGGTGGGACGCGCCGACGACCAGCACGGTCATACGGCACCTGCCTCGAGGTCGGCGAGGTCGGCGAGGCCGCCTTGGGCCTTGCGCTGCTCGTGGTACGCCAGGATCTGCAGCTCGATGGACAGGTCGACCTTGCGTACGTCGACGTGGCTCGGCACCGACAAGACGGCGGGTGCGAAGTTGAGGATGCTGCTGACACCGGCCGCCACCAGCCGGTCGCAGACCTCCTGCGCTGCCTCGGCCGGCGTCGCGATGACCCCGATGGACACGGCGTTGTCGCGCACGATCGCGTCGAGGTCGTCGACGGAGGAGATCTTCAGGTCGCCGACTCCTTCACCTACGCGGTCAGGATCGGCGTCGAGCAACGCCGCCACCTGGAAGCCGCGGGAGGCGAAGCCGGAGTAGTTGGCAAGGGCGTGGCCGAGGTTCCCGATCCCGACGATGACGACCGACCAGTCCTGCGTCAGCCCGATCTCGCGGGCGATCTGGTAGCGCAGGTAGTTGACGTCGTAGCCGACACCGCGGGTGCCGTAGGTGCCGAGATAGGACAGATCCTTGCGCAGCTTGGCCGAGTTGACGCCGGCTGCAGTGGCGAGGTCCTCGCTGCTGGCGGTGGACACCTCGCTGTCGGACAGCGATGTGAGCGCCCGCAGGTACACGGGCAGCCGGGCGACGGTGGCCTCAGGGATGCCGCGTTCGCCGCGCGGATCCCGCGACCGGCCGCCCTTGCGGCTGCTGCGTTCTGAGGTCACTGTGCTCCTCGCTCCGGCTCAGGAGGTGCTTCGGCATTCGAGGCGATGCTGCGACCGGTTCCCACCTACTGTAAGAGTTTGTGAACGCGAGAACAAAATCGTCTCGACCCGCTGCCGGCCCGAGTGATCCACGTCACCAGCGAGCCTGCAGGAGCGTGCTGTCCATGCCCTTGTCAGCAGGCGAACCGAGCACCCACTGACGCCGCCGGAGAGGGCACCCGTCACCCGAGCGCCCGCCGTGTGTCGGAAGGCAAACGCATTGCAGGCCGGCGGGGTGACGTTTGCCGTCATGTGTCGGAAGAAGTACGCACTCCAGCCGCGCGGGGTGACGTTTGCCGTCATGTGTCGGAAGACGTACGCACTCCAGGCCCGCGGCGTCCCGAGCGCCGGCGAAATGCTCAGCCGAGGGCGGCCCGCAGCCGGGAAGCGTCCACCCGCCAGTAGTCGTGCTGCACGCCGTCAACGAAGGTCACCGGGATCTGCTCGGCGTAGGTCGCGTAGAGCTCTGCGTCTTGGGTGACGTCGACCTCGTCGTAGGTCGTTCCCGCGTCCGCGCACACCGCCTCGACGACCGCGCGGGCGTCGTCGCAGAGGTGACAGCCCGGCTTCGACAAGAGCCGCACCCGCGCCGTCATGCCAGTCCCACCGCTCGACGCTGCTGCTCCGCCCGCAGCCGCCCCTTGGCCACCTTGCCGCTCGCGGAGTGCGGCAGCGCATCCACGAGCTCGACTCCTGCCGGCTGCTTGAACCGTGCCAGCCGCTGGACGCAGTGCTGCCGCACCGCCGCCGGCAACGCCTCCCGATCGGCCTCCGCGGCCGGCACGACATACACGAGTACCGCCTCGCCTGTGCGCTGGTCCGGTACGCCGATGACCGCACACTCGCGGACGCCGGCGACCTCGCGGACGACATCCTCGATCTCGGACGGGTAGACGTTGAAGCCCGAGACGATCACCATCTCCTTGACCCGGTCGACCATGAACAGGTCACCGTCGGAGTCGAGGAAGCCGATGTCGCCGGTCGCGAGCCAGCCGTCGCTGCCGGGCGCCTCGGCGCCGTCGGGCCAGTAGCCGCTGAACACGTTGTCGCCGCGCACCATGATCTCGCCGGCGTCCTCCACCCCGGTGGGGGAACCAGCGGCGTCCACGACCCGCAGCTCAACGCCGGGCACGGCTCGGCCCGCCGACCCCGGCTTGTGCACGGGGGTACCGATAGTCGACGTGACGATCGGCGCGGCCTCGGTCAGCCCGTAGCCCTGCTCGACGGCGATGCCGGTTCGTGACTCGAACTCACGCACGAGGTCCTCCGCCAGCGGACCGGCGCCCGACAGCAGGGTCCGCACCGACGCCAGCCGGTCGACGACGTCGTCACGGCCGACCCAGTCGGCGATGACCGGCGGGGCCACCGGCACCACGGTGACGTGCTCGGCATTGATCAGCCGCAGTGTCTCGTCGGGGTCGAAATGCGTGCCGAGCACCAACGTCGCCCCCTGCAGCAGTACCTGCCCGAGAACCGCGTTGAGCCCGTAGACGTGGAAGAGGGGCAGGACACCCAGCACGACGTCGTGGCGGCCGACCGGTGCGGGGTTGGTCTGCGAAGCCTGGTCGATGTTGGCCAGCAGGGCGCGGTGGCTGAGCATCGCAGCGCGGGGCCGTCCGCTGGTCCCCGACGTGTAGAGCAGCACGGCCAGCGCCTCCCGGTCCAGCGGCGACATCACCGGCGCGCCGTCCACGTGCAGGTCGGCGTACGTCATCTCACCGGGGGCGGCCAGCTCCTCAACCACGACGACGCCCGGTCCGAGAGGTGCGGCCGACGAGCCGGCGGTGGAGACGTCCGAGCTGCCGGGCGCGGCGTCGTCCAGCGCGGCGCGTACGGTCGCGACCGTGCTGGTGTCGGCGAGACACAGGCGGGCGCCGCTGTCAGCGAGCATTCTGGCCACCTCACCCGCAGCGGACGTGGGGTTGAGAGGTACGGCGACGCAACCGGCGCGCAGCGTCGCCAGATAGGTGACGACGAGCTCCACGCGGTTGGGCAGGGCGAAGGCAACGCGGTGCCCGGCCACCAGACCGGTGTCGGCCAGGCCCCTGGCCACGGCGTCGACCTGCTGGTCGAGCTCGGCCCAGGTGAGCCGCCTCTCGCCGTCCACCAGGGCCGGATGATCGCCATGCTGGCTGGCTCGGCGGCGTACGAGCTCCGAGACGTTCGTGACGGGGATCCGGACCTTCACTCGGCGAGTCTCGCACACGGAAGGCAGCCGGATATTGCAGCCGGATTTCGGCTGTGCGGCAGGGGCAGTCGTCGTGCCCACCGCGGATAAGGTGACGTGGTGGAGCACCCTCGTCATGTCGACGCTTCCGTGCGGTTGCGTGCGCGGTCGGTACTGGCAGGCGAGGCGGCAGCGTCCGCGGCAGAGGTGGAAGCGTCACTGAGCATGCCGCCCGATCCCACCGCCGCAGCGTTCTTCGACGTCGACAACACCGTCATGCAGGGCGCCTCCCTCTTCCACCTCGCGCGAGGACTGCACCGACGACAGTTCTTCACCACCCGCGACATCGCCCGGGCAGCGTGGCACCAAGCCCACTTCCGCATCATCGGCGTCGAGGACCCGGACGCGGTCGCCGACGCGCGGGAGTCGATGCTGTCGTTCACCGCCGGACACCGAGTCGAAGAGCTCGAGGCGCTCAGCGAGGAGATCTTCGACGAGGCCATGGCGAGCCGCATCTGGCCGGGCACCAGAGCGCTGGCACAGCTGCATCTCGACCAGGGGCAACGGGTGTGGCTGGTGACGGCCGCCCCCGTCGAGATCGCCCGGATCATCGCCCACCGGCTCGGGCTGACCGGCGCCCTGGGAACCGTCGCCGAGAGCGTCGACGGCGTCTACACGGGCAGGCTCGTCGGCGACCTGCTGCACGGCCCCGCGAAGGCGTTTGCGGTGCAGTCCTTGGCCGACCGGGAGGGCCTCGACCTGTCCCGCTGTGCTGCGTACTCCGACTCCTTCAACGACCTGCCGATGCTGCAGCTGGTCGGGCAGCCGTGCGCCATCAACCCCGACGGCAGGCTGCGCCACCACGCCCGACGGCACGGCTGGCGCGTTCGCGACTACCGCAGCGGCCGCAAGGCAGCGCGGGTCGGGTTGGTCGCCGCTGCGGTGTCGGGAGCCGCGGCCGGCGGTGTGGCGGCGGCGCTGTCGCTGCGCCGCAGGGTCGGCTGACGGCTCCGGCCCGCCTGAGAACACCTACTGATCGGTTCACTTTCGCGCAATCGACGGTTACCATCAGGGGTCTGGCCGACACGGAGTGTTCGGCAGAGGGAGATGCTATGTCGGGTGCACAGGCTGAGCTGTCGGGCTACGACGCTCTGCGCTGCGCTGTCGCCGACGTCCTGCTCACCGGGCGGCTACTCGCCACGACGACGTCCCCCGGCGGCGGCACCTCGCGTCGGACCACCCCTCCCGACACCGGCAGTGACGACGCCGCGAGCCTCCGGCTCGGTGCCTTGGTCGACCTGGCGCGAGCCGGTGACTGCGAGGCGTTCGGGGTCCTGTACGACCACTACCACCCCTCGGTCTACCGCTTCATCTACTACCGGGTGAGCAACCAGGCGACCGCCGAGGACCTGCTCAGCGAGACGTTCTTCCGGGCCCTGAGATCGATGTCGTCCTTCCAGTGGCAGGGCAAGGACTTCGGCGCCTGGTTGATGACGATCGCGCGCAACCTGGTCGTCGACCACTACAAGGCCGGCCGCACCCGTCTCGAGATGACGACCGACGACCTCAGCGCGCATGAAGAAGTCCAGGAGGGGCCTGAGGACGAGGTCATCGCCCGGCTGACCAACGACATCCTGCGCGACGCGTTGAGCGCCCTTCCGGCGGAGCAGCAGGAGTGTCTCGCGCTGCGGTTCCTTTCCGGTCAGTCCATCGAGGAGACGGCCGCCGCCCTCGGGCGGACCGAAGGTGCGATCAAGCAGCTGCAGCTGCGGGCGGTGCGCAATCTGGCGAAGCTGATGCCGGAGGGGCTGCGATGACCGGCCGCCTCGAAATCTGCGCAAACCGGTCGTCGCTGACCGTAACCTCTGCCCTGGTTGCCTCGTTTTGCACCTCGAAGGTGCACCCGCCTTCTCCTGAGTCAAACAGAAGGTCGTATCCATGAGGGGCATCGTGTCCACGCGGCGACGCGCGGACGAGTTCGAGGCAGGTGTCGAGTCCGGCACCGTGTCGTCGAGCGCGCCCGCCGAGACGCGGGTGCTGGTGGGTCTGGTGCAGCAGATCCGGGCCATCGACACGGTCCAGACGCGGGCAGACTTTACCGCTGCCCTCCGCACCCGACTGATGGCCGCGGCCCCGGCATACCTCACTGTCGACGAGACGGTTCGGGCCACCGCACCGACCTACGTCGACGACCGTCGCACCACACCTGCGCGACGTGCGCTGTCCGCTGCCGCAGCAGCGTGCATCGTGGTCGGCGGCGGCGTCGGAGTCGCGGCCGCCAGCCAGACGGCCCTGCCGGGTGAGTCGCTCTACCCTGTCAAGCGCGGCATCGAGCACCTCGAGGTCTCGACCGCCGGCTCGTCCGCCGGCCGTGGCCAAGAGTACCTCCAGCAGGCCGACAACCGGTTGACCGAGATCGAGCAGCTCGCGCTGACCCAGCCCGACGACTACGCCACGCCGCTGCTCATGCGCCGCGCCCTCGATGATTTCTCGGCCGCTGCCCGAGACGGTGGCGACTCGCTGATGACCGCATACCGAGACGACGGCTCCGACCAGAGCATCAGCGACCTGCGCCAGTTCACGGGCGAGTCCAGCCGACGACTCGAGGCGATGATGCCGATACTGCCGGGCGATCTCCACGACGAGCTGGTCGCCGCCGCCGAGAGCCTCTCGACCCTCGACTCCACCGCCCGCCAGCTCTGTCCGATGTGCAGCACCCTCGGCCCACTCGAGCTGTCCTCCGCGTGGACGATCGTGCGAGAGCCGCTCGGACAGGTCACCCGAGAGCCCGACGTGTCGCCGGTGCCATCACCGCTCGTAGGCACGTGGGGGCACAACAAGCCGCACGCTCCGGTATCGCCGAGCCCCGGCCAGCGAGGTCCGGACCTGCCCGTGGCGACGACCGACCCCAACCCGACCGCAGCCGTCTTGCCGTCGCAGGCTCCTCCTTCCCCGTCGCAGGTTCCTCCTTCCCCGTCGCAGGCTCCTCCTTCCCCATCGCAGGCTCCTCCTTCCCCATCAGAGGCTCCTCCTTCCGCGCCGGTGCGTTCGACGACCCCGCTCGCCACCGCACCGAACACCGCGGGCGCGACCCCCGACGTGACACCCCAGCTACCCCGGCCGCCGGCCGGCAGCAACAACCAGCCGCGACCATCGATCCCCGTCGTCGACGTCGAGGACCCGCTGGGCACCGTCCCGGAGGTGCTCGACACGACCGGTGACGTGCTCGACCCGGTGACCGGCGGTCTGGTCGACCCGCTCCTCCCCTGACCCGAAGAGAGACCGGGCTGGCCGTCCGCCGTCAGGCGAAGACGCCGCGCCGCCTGATCAGCAGCGAGTACAACGTCTGCTGGATGGTCTCGCGCACCTGGTCGGTGACGTTGAAGACAAGCATCGGGTCGTCAGCGGCACCATCGGCGAAGGAGTCGGTGCGAATCGGCTCGCCGAACTCGATCAGCCACTTCGACGGCAGCGGGATCATGCCGAGCGGGCCCAGCCACGGGAACAGCGGCGTGATGGGCACATACGGCACACCCAACAGCCGCGCCAGCGCCGGCACGTTGCCTACGAGCGGGTAGATCTCCTCAGCCCCCACGACAGAGCACGGCACGATCGGGACGCCGGTGCGCAGTGCAGCCGAGACGAATCCCCCGCGCCCGAAGCGCTGCAGCTTGTACCGCTCCGAGAACGGCTTGCCGATGCCCTTGAAACCCTCCGGCCAGACACCGACCAGCTCTCCGCGTGACAACATCCGCTCCGCGTCCTCGTTGCCTGCCAAGGTGGCGCCGCCCTTGCGGGCAAGCTGGCCGACGAACGGAAGCCGGAACAGCAGGTCTGCACCAAGCATCCGCAGGTAGCGATCGGCGTGGTCGCGGATCACGACGGCGGTCATCATCCCGTCGAGGGGGATGGTTCCCGAGTGGTTGGAGACCAAGAGTGCCCCGTCCTCGGAGGGGATGTTGTCGGCTCCGAACACCTCGATCCTGAACCACTTCTCGGCCAGCGGGCGCAGGGCCGCCAGCAAGAACCGCTCCGTGACTTCGACGTCGAAGCCGAACTCGTCGACCTCGTAGTCGCCGGTGAGACGGCGCCGCACGAACGCGAGCGTCTGCGCCAGCTGGTGCTCCCAGCCGTTGGCGCCGAACGTCTCGTTCGCGGCGTCGCGGACCGCGTCGGCGATGTCCTCGGCGCGGTATGCCGGCTGTTGCGCGCCTTCAGCCGCCACGTCATCGGGGGTCGGCGGGGGTTGGCGCCGCGGCGTGGCCGCGGGGGCGGCCAGCGCTCGAGCCGCAGCCGTCGGTGACGTGCTCGACCCTCGGCCCGGCCTTCCCCGGCCACCGATCGGGATGACGTCAGCGTCGGCCATCGGGCACCGCCTTGCCCAGGAACGAGGACAGCTGCTGCTCGAGGCCCTCGAGGCGCGCTGGTTCGAGCACACCGGAACCGAGCCTGCGGGCGAACTCGTCGAACGCCGAGGCGGTGGTGGAGCTCGGTTCGAAACCAAGCATCTCGCGCATGCGCGTGGTGTCGACACCGCGGCCATGGGTGACGAACGCAGCGTGCTCGGTCGTCAGGTCGGCATGCCGGGTCTGCGGCACCAGCAACCCCACCAGGCCCAACGCCGCAGCAGGGACGGCGACGCTGGGCCGGCCCAGTCGGCGTACGGCCTGCGACAGCATCAGCACCCCGTCTCCAGCGACGTTGAACGTGCCGCGCACGCCGGCCAGCAGCGCGTGGTGCAGCACGGCCAGCGCGTCGTCCTCGTGGCAGAACTGGAGCCGGGCGTCGTAGCCGAGCACGGTGGGGACGACCGGGAGCGAGAAGTATCGGGTCAGCGACGTGTCGATACGCGGCCCGATGAGGTTGGCGCAACGCAGCGTCGTCACGTCGACGTCGGGGCGGCGGCGGGCGAAGCCGCGCACATACCCCTCGACCTCGACCGAGTCCTTGCCGAAACCGGAACGAGGCATCCGACGAGGGGCCATGTCCTCGTTGAACATCGCCGGGTCCTTGGCCGAGGAGCCGTAGACGCCCGTCGACGACTTCACGATCAGCCGCTCGACTCCGGCCGCCTTCTGGCAGGCGGCCAACAGCTGCATGGTGCCGATGACGTTGATTTCCTTCATCGACGTACGGCCGCCGGCGCCACGCGGCGTCGCGATCACCCCGACGTGGACGACGCTGTCGATTTCCTCGGCGGCAATCACCTTGGCGATGACCGGGTTACGGATGTCGGCGCGTACGAATCTGACGTCGCCGAGATCGTGGCGAGGCGGCACGACGTCGACACCGATCACCCGATCCACCTCGGGGTCGGTGCAGATGGACCGAGCGAAGCGACCTCCGAGGTCGCGGCTGACGCCGGTCACCAGAACGACGCGTCCCATGACGGTCGGTGCGGCTACTTGCCTTGGCGGCGACGCTGGATTCGCGTCTTCTTCAGCAGCTTGCGGTGCTTCTTCTTCGCCATTCGCTTGCGACGCTTCTTGATTACTGAGCCCACGGTCTACCTTTCGGGCGTTGCCTATTCGGTGCGGCTTGGTGCCCCGCGCGCGCGAGGTCTGGTCGGCGCCACGCCGCAGCGTGGACGCTTCAGCCTAGCGGCCCGAGCCGGTGACACCGCATCCGCGGTCGCGGGCCGCGACGACACCGGTTCGGTCGTCCATCACAAACGCAGAAGGCGAGGCCCGCGGGCACTCGCCTTCTGCGTGATGAGTCAGCTCAGGTCGGGCTCACCCCGCCTGGAAGTACGACTTGCGAAGGTACTCGTTGACGGCTTCCTCGGTCACTCGAAACGAGCGGCCCACCCTCACCGCCGGCAGATCTCCCGCGTGCACGAGCCGGTAGACCGTCATCTTGGACACCCTCATCGCCGTAGCCACTTCGGCCACGGTGAGGAACTTGACCTCGGAGATCGGATCCCCGGGCGGGCTTGCGGCCATGACGCACCAACTTTCGGCACGGAGGCTCCTCGGCTTCCCCGCCGAAGAACAAGCGCCCGCGCTTACGTGAGGGTAGTGGCTCAAGAGGCTCGTGGGGAAGCAGAGTGGGGAAATACTCGGCGACTCGCGCCGGAAAGGGTGGATCTTGCGGCGTGTCGCGGGTTGGCGGCCGCCCGGCGCGGCGGTCAGTACGCCGACGGATTCAGCCCGTGCAGCGGGAAGATTTGCGCACGGGTCTGCGCTATGCAGCGGTCCACCCACGCGTCGGGGTTGTAGCCCCCTGACCAGTCGGCGTACGCCGCATCGCGGCCGTCGGTCATCAGCAGTGGTGCGTGCTGCCCGGTCACCTGCTGCACGTGTCGGCGCCAGTCGTCAGGTGTCGCGGTCTGCGGGTCGAGCGGCGAGCCCGCTGCGACCGCCAGCAGATGGGTCCACGTGCGCGGCACTACCGAGGTGAGCGCATAGCCGCCCCCACCGGTCGCCAGCCAGCGCCCGTCACAGACCTCGTGCGCCAGCGCATGCAGCGCCTGGTGCGCGGCCCGCTGGCCGTCCACGCTGAGCATCAGGTGTGCCAGCGGGTCGTCCATGTGTGAGTCGCAGCCGTGCTGCGAGACCAAGACGTCCGGCGCGAACTCGTGCAGCAGGGGCGGTACGACGGCGTGGAACGCCCGCAACCATCCTCCGTCGGCCGTGCCCGGTGGCAGCGCCACGTTGACCGACGAGCCCTCGGCGCCGGGGCCGCCGCTCTCCGAGGGGTCGCCGGTGCCGGGGAACAAGGTTTCCGGCGTCTCGTGCAGGCTGATCGTCAGCACCCTGGGGTCGTCGTAGAACGCCTCCTGCACACCGTCCCCGTGGTGGACGTCGATGTCGACGTACGCCACCTTGCGGGCGCCTGCCCCGAGCAGCCACGCGATGGCGATCGCAGGGTCGTTGTAGATGCAGAACCCGCTGGCCGACTCGGCCATGGCGTGGTGCAGGCCGCCCGCGATGCTCACCCCGTGCAGCACCTCGCCGCTCCACACCAACCGGGCCGCCTCGACCGTCGCACCGACGATGTGCGACGCCGCTTCATGCATGCCGAGAAACGTCGGGTTGTCGTCGGAGCCGAGGCCGCGGCTCACGTCGGTGTGCGTAGGATCCGCGCCCGAGCGTTGCACGGCCTCGACGTACGCGGCGCTGTGGAGCAGCCGGACCTGCTCGAGCGTGCCCATCGGCGCGTCGTACATCGTCACGTCCGGCAGGGCGAGCACGCCCAGCTGGTCCGCGAGGCGCATGGTGAGGTCGACCCGGATCGGCGCCAGCGGGTGCCCCGGCCCAAAGGTGTACTCCGTGAGGGTCGGGTCGAAGACGAAACCCGCGGCGCCGGTCATAGCCGCGAGCCTAACCGGACGCCCACCTACCTCAGCTGGGTGAGCGCGTAGATGACCAGGCCGGCGAGGCCGCCGACCACCGTGCCGTTGATCCGGATGAACTGCAGGTCCCGGCCAACGTGGAGCTCGATCCGGCGGGCCGCCTCCTTGCCGTCCCAACGGTCGATAGTGTCGGTGATGACGGTGGTGAGCTCGTTGCCGTAGCGGGCCACGAGGAACGCCGCAGCGTCGGCCGCGAAGGCGTCCCAGCGCTCCCGCAGCTCAGCATCTGCGACGAGCCGCTCACCGAACGCCGCGAGCGCGGCCGTCGCACGCACCCGGACGGCGCCGTCGGGCGTCTCGAGGGACTCCTGGAGGACGCGCCGTAGGGCCTGCCACAGCGCGGTGGCGGTGGCGAGCACTTGCGGCTGGCTCAGCAGCCGAGCCTTGAGCCGTTCGGCTCGCTCGATGGTCGCGGGGTCCTGCTGCAGGTCGGTGGCCAGCCGCCGGAGCAGCGCGTCGAACGCCGCCCGCGCCTCGTGGTGCGGGTCGACGCGGATGTCGGTGACCCAGCCGATCAGCTCGGAATGGATCTTGGCGACGACCCGCTCGTCGAGCCACTGCGGCGTCCACCACGGCGCCCGGGTGCTGAGAACGTCGGCGAAGGCCTCCGGGTTGTCCATCAGCCACAGCTGCGCCTCGGTCAACGCCAAGTCGACGAGACCATGGTGTGCTCCCTCGTCGACGATGTCGGCGAGCAGCCTGCCGGCCACCTCACTGAGCGGCTCCTCCGCCAGCCGAGGCAGCACCTCCGACCCGAGCAGTGCCGTGACGTCGTCGTCGCGGACCTTGTCGAGGGCCGTACGCGCCACCGTCGCGGCCTCGCTGACGGCTCGAGCGCTGTGCGTCTCGTCGGTGAGCCACTCGCCGACGCGAAGCGAGACGCGCGCGTCCGCGACCCGTCCTCGGATGACCGGCTCGGTCAAGAAGTTGCCGCTCACGAACTCCTGCAGGCTCCGGGCCAACGCACCTTTGCGGGTAGGGATGATCGCGGTGTGGGGGATCGGCAGGCCGAGAGGACGACGAAAGAGCGCGGTGACGGCGAACCAGTCCGCCACGGCTCCGATCATGGCCGCCTCAGCGGTCGCGTGGACGTACGCCCAGATCCCCGCCCGGTCGAGAGTCAGCACATAGACGACGGCGGCGGCCACGAGCAGCAGCCCGGCCAACCACTTCATCCGCACCAGGGCGCGGCGGCGCCCTTCGTCAGCGCCGTCGTCGGCCGCCCCGTCCGCGGCCACGGTCAGCGGGCGGCCTGGCTCGGCCGCGGCCGGAGCCATCTCAGCTGCTCACGCGTCGGTGCCGCTCGCCAGCTCCCGCGACCGCCGGGCAGCACTCTCAAGAGCGGTCATGAAGGCGGCCCGTACCTTGTGGTCCTCGAGCTCACGGACGGCCGCAGCCGTCGTACCCCCCGGTGACGTGACCCGCTCCCGCAGCACCGTCGGGTGCTCACCCGTCTCGCGCAGCATGGTGGCCGAACCCACCATCGTCTGCACGACCAGCTCGGTGGCGGTGGACCTCGGCAGGCCGAGATGCACCCCGGCTTCGATCATCGCCTCGACCACGAAGAAGAGGTACGCCGGGCCCGACCCGGAGATCGCCGTGACGGCGTCCTGCTGCTTCTCCGGCACCCGCAGCACCTTGCCGGTCGACCGGAGCAGGTTCTCCGCCTCCACCAGGTGCGCCTCGTCGCAGTGCACGCCGGGGGAGATGGCGGCCATCCCCTCGTCGACCAGCGCGGGGGTGTTGGGCATCACCCGCACGACCGGCACGCCCTCGGGCAGTCGACCTTCGATGAACCCGGTGGTGATACCCGCCGCCAGCGACACGACGAGCTGGCCGGCGCGGACCACCGGTGCGATCTCGGCGAGCAGGTCAGGCATGTCCTGTGGCTTTACCACGAGGACGAGGGTGTCGGCGCGGGTCGCTGCTTCGAGGTTGGTCACGACCTCGACGGCGTAGCGCTGCCGTAGCTCGTCGGCGCGCTCGGACCGGCGTTCGGACACCAGCAACGTCTGCGGGTCGCGCCCGGCCCGGATGAGGCCGGAGACCAAAGTCTCACCCATCACCCCGGCACCCAGGATTGCCACTGTCATGTGAACCTCCGTTGCCGCCCGGCCAGTCTCCCGACGCCACCGACGCCCTGCCGCGGCGTCAGCCCTTCGTCATCACCGACCGTGCGAAGAATGCCAGGTTGGCCGGTCGCTCGGCGAGACGTCTCATCAAGTAGCCGTACCACTGGTCGCCGTACGGGACGTAGACCCGTACCTTGTCCTCCGCGGCGGCAAGACGCTTCTGCTCGTCCGGCCGGATGCCGAACAGCATCTGGTACTCGTAGCTGTCTTGAGCCCGCTGGTTGCGCGACGCCAGCGCGCCGGCGATCTCGATCAGCTTCGGGTCGTGCGAGGCGATCATCGGGTAGCCGTCGCCTTCCATCAGCACCCGCATGCACCGGACGTAGGACTTGTTCACCTCGACCTTGTCCTGGAACGCCACCGACTCAGGCTCCTTGTAGGCGCCCTTGCACAACCGCACCCGCGAGCCTTCATAGGCGAGGTCGCGGCAGTCGCTCTCGGTACGCCGAAGGTATGCCTGCACCACCGCTCCGATCGACGGGTAGTCCAGTCGCAGCTCTCGCATGATCGCGAGCGTCGAGTCGGTGGTGGTGTGGTCCTCCATGTCGAGCGTCACGGTCGTGCCGGCGTTGGTGGCGGCGCGGGCGATCAGCCGCGCGTTGTCCAGCGCGATCTTCTCGCCATCGGCGCCGAGCGCCTGGCCGACCGCCGAGAGCTTGACCGAGATCTCGGCACCTGGTGCAAGACCGGCGGCGTCGAGGCGCGACAACAGCTCCAGGTACGCCGACACGGTGGCGTCTGCCTGGGCTCTGTCGAGCGTGTCCTCGCCCAGGAAGTCGAGGCTGACGAGAAGCCCGTCGGACTGGAGCTTGGCCGTCACGGCGACGGCGTCGTCGACATCGTCTCCGGCGACGAACCGCGACACGATGCCTGCTGACACAGGCATCGAGCTGACGAGCGACTTGACGTTGCCACTGCGCGACAACATGAGCAGCGAACGACGCAGCAACGCAGACTCCTTCATCGACCGGCTCCGTCAACCGGGGCGACCCACAGGTTACGCGGTGGCGCAAGACGCCGCGCAGTCACTGGCAACCCGCTCGCCGCAGGCGTGCGTCGGCGAGCGTCAGGTGACTTTCGGGGCGCAGCACTAGCATCATGAACCGGGCAGCATGAACCGGGCAGCATGAACCGGGCAGCATGAACCGGGCAGCATGAACCAGCCCCGCCCACGACGCGAAAGGACGGACATGAGTCACCAGGTGCATGCCGAGCTCGTCGCGAACGTGCTGACGATCGTCACTGCAGCCGGTGAGCGCGTCGGGCCGCAGGACACCGTCGTGATCCTCGAGTCGATGAAGATGGAGATCCCCGTCCACGCCGAGGTCGCCGGCACCGTCAGCGAGATCGCGGTCAGCGTCGGCGACGTGGTGACCGAGGGCGACCTGATCGCCGAGATCGACGAGGACTAGTGCGGTGCATCGGACTGACCCTCGCTCAGTCCGTACGCCGGCGCAAGGTGGCGGCGCCGAGCCCGACCGCGGCCACGACGAAGGCGGCGACCACGGTGACGTCGACACCGAACCCGGCGTCGAGCCCTGAAGTCGTCTGCAGCCGCTGCATCGCGTCGACGGCGTAGCTCAACGGCAACACGTCCGAAAGCGCGCTCAGCACATCCGGGAGACTGTCGCGGGAGAGGAACAGGCCGCACAGGAGCAGCTGCGGGATCACCAGCGCGGGCATGAACTGCACCGCTTGGAACTCCGTCTGCGCAAAGGCTGAGACGAAGAGCCCCAAGGCCGAGCCGAGAACGGCGTCGAGGACGGCGACGACGGCGAGCGCCCAGACCGGCCCCGACACGTCCAGCCCGAGCAGCCCGACCGTGAGCGAGACCACCAGCAGCGCCTGCACCAGCGCCACCACGGCGAACGCGATCGCGTAGCCGACCAACAGGTCGAGCTTGTTCATCGGCATCGACAGCAGCCGCTCCAGCGTGCCGGACGACCGCTCGCGCAGCGTGGTCACCGATGTCACGAGGAACATCACCGTGAAAGGAAAAACGGCTACCAGCGGCGGGCCGAGCCGCTCGAAGACCATCTCGTTGCGGTCGAACATCCACCACAGCAGTGTCAGCAGTAGGCACGGCAGCAGCAGCATCATCGTCAGCGTGCGGTGGTCGCGGCGCAGCTGAGTCAGCACCCTGCGGGCAACGGCAAGGGTGATCGACGGGTTCATGCCGACACCTCCTCCTCGACCAGTGACAAGAAGGCATCCTCGATATCGGTGCTGTCGGTGGCGGCGAGCAGGTTGGCGGGTGTGTCGTCGGCGATGACGTGCCCGTCACGCATCAGCAGCAGACGGTCACAGCGCTCGGCCTCGTCCATGACGTGACTCGACACGATGATCGCCTTACCTGCCCGAGCCAGCGTGGCAAACGTCCCCCACAGCTGCCGGCGCAGCACCGGGTCGAGGCCGACCGTCGGCTCGTCCAGTACCAGCACATCCGGCTCGCTCAGCAGTGCCGCCGCGAGCGATGCTCGCGAACGTTCGCCGCCGGACAGCCGACCGGTCAGGCTGTCGGCGTGTGACTCGAGGCCCACTGTTCGGATCGCCGCGTCGATCCCCGTGCTACCGACCCCGAGAACTGCGGCGAAGAAACGTAGGTTCTCGCGGACGGTCAGGTCGTCGTACACGCTGGGGGTCTGGGTCACGTAGCCGACGCGGCGCCGCAACGGCACGCTTCCCGCTGGCTCTCCCAGCACCGTCACCGAGCCTGACGCAATCTTCTGCACGCCCACGATGCTGCGCATCAAGGTGGTCTTGCCGCAGCCCGACGGCCCCAGCAGACCGCTGATCTGACCGGTGGGGATCGTGGCAGTCAGCCCTGGGAGAACCTCGCGCCCGCCCCGTACGACCCGCAGCGCATCGATCACGACCGCGGGAGATCTCGCTGAATTCATCATGTGTTGAATTCTGCTCCCGACGAGGGAGCACTGTCAAGACGCGGCTAAGGCGTGTCTCGAAACTCGACGTCGATCAGCGAGCGGGTCGTCCGCGCCCGGGCCGGCAAGGCGGGCGAGCGAAGTTGTAGCCGATACTCCCGCGAGCGAGCCCAACGCAGCCGGTCGGGATGCGGGGGCACGCGAGCCGGCGTGGAGTTACGAGACACGCCCTAGTTGGCCGTCCAGGTACCGCTGCAGCGTCGGCCCGATGGCCGCGACGACATCGGCAGCCGGGAGCGAGGCGAGCGGCTCGAAGCGCAGGAGGTAGCGCGTCAACGCCAGGCCGAGCAGCTGCGAGGCGACGAGCTGCGCCCGCACCGCGACGTCCGGTACGTCGAGCACCTGCGCGATTGCGTCCAGCACGATGCGAGCCATGCCGTTGCGCAGCAAGGTAGCGGCGTCGTCGTTGGTCATCGCGGTCCGGAACATCGCGATCAGCGGCATCCGGTTGGCCTCGACGTCCCACAGGCCGACGAACGTCTCGGCGATCCGGTTGCCGAGCCCGTCGACCCCGCCGCGCGCCAGCTCGGGTATCACCTGGCGTGGGTCGAAAGGGATCTCGAGCGCTGCCAGGAAGAGGTCGTCCTTGGACCCGAAGTAGTGGTGGATCAGGGCGGCGTCGACACCGGCGGCGGTGGCGATGCCGCGGATCGTGGTGCGATCAAAGCCCTTGTCCGCAAACGATGACTTCGCCGCGTCGAGGACGGCGGCGCGGGTGTCCGGGCTCCCCGGCCGGCGACCGGCGCGAGGTTTCGCATCGGACGTGAGGTCGCCACCGGCGGCGCCGACCCGGTCAGCCGCCATGGCCCCGGCTCGGTGGGGCGTCGTCGTCGCGGGAGGTGACGCTGCGGACCGTGGCCACGGCACCCGCGGCGGGAGCCGCGAGATGCAACCGGCTGAACGCCAGCGACTCCGCGATGTCGGCCCGGCGGGCAGCACGGCTGGGCGCCTTCCGGGTGTTGATCTCGACGACGACACTGCCGGCGAACCCCTGGCCGGCCAGCAGCTCCAGCAGCTCCGCGCAGGGCTGGTTGCCATGCCCGGGGACCAGGTGCTCGTCCTTGGCGGACCCGCTCCCGTCAGCGAGATGCAGGTGGCGCAGTCGCGGCCCCAGCTCGGTCGCCATCTGGATCGCGTCACTGCCGGCGGTCGAGCTGTGCGACAGGTCCAAGGTGACGTTGGCGTAGTCGTGGTCGACGGGGTTCCACCCCGGCACGTACGCCTGGAGCTCGCGCTTCGACGCCCGCCAGGGATACATGTTCTCGACGCCGAAGGCGATGCCGGTGTCGGCTTCCAGGTCGGCGATGCCCTCGACGAAGCCGCGGGCGTAGTCGCGCTGCCACCGAAACGGCGGATGGACGACGACCGTGTCGGCCCCGAGCCGCTGTGCCATGTCGGCGCTGCGCTTCAGCTTGGCCCAGGGCTCGGTTCCCCAGACGCGCTGGGTGATCAGCAAGCACGGCGCATGCACCGCGCATACCGGCATCTGGTGGTAGTCGATGAGGTGCTCGATCGCCTCCAGGTCCTGGCTGACCGGGTCGATCCCGACCATGACCTCGACGGCGTCGTACCCGAGCCGTCCGGCGAGCTCGAACGTGGTGGCGGTGGGCTCGGGATACACCGAGGCCGTCGAGAGGGCCACCCGAGCTCCCGGCACCCGGACAGGGCTCGTCGCGTCGGGTCGGGAGTCAGTCACGACTCAAGCCTAGGGTGCAGCCCCTCCCGGTTCGTCCGACCGAGAGCGGGTACTCCGAGCCGCACCCATCCGGACGAATCCGAGGGCTCACAACGAGTCCAGCTTCTCGAGGATGACGCCTTCACGCAGCGCCCACGGGCAGATCTCGAGCGTGGCGATGTCGAACAGATCCATCACTGCGTCGGCGACGACGGCGCCGGCGACGATCTGGTGCGCCCGGGTCCGGGAGACACCGGGCAGCTCCGCGCGTTGCTCGGGAGTCATCTCGGACAGCTTCGGCAGCCAGGTCCGCAGGTCGTCGCGCTCCAGCCGACGCCGCACGTAGGGCCCCTGGTCGGAGGGCGCCGCACCGCACACCCTCGCCAGCGACCGGAACGTCTTCGACGTCGCCACCGTGTGGTCACCTATGCCCTGCCGCAGCAGCGGACCCGCGTCACGCGCCATCTCGGCGCGCACGTGCTTGCGCAGCGCCTTGATCTCCTCGGGTTTCGGCACGCCTTCGGTCAGCCAGTCGCGGGTCAGCCGGCCCGCACCGAGCTCGAACGACTGCGCGACGTCGGGTCGTTCGTCGTCTCCTGCGGCGATCTCGAGCGAGCCGCCGCCGATGTCGAAGACCGCCAGCCGTCCCGAGGACCAGCCGAACCACCGGCGTACGGCGAGGAACGTCAGCCTGGCCTCGTCGTCGCCCGCCAGGACCACCAGCTCGACTCCGGTGCGCTGCTTGACCAGGGCCAGCACCTCGTCAGTGTTGGAGGCCTCCCGGATAGCCGAGGTCGCGAACGCTGCGACGCGTTCACAGCCCCGGTCCTCGGCCTCGGCGAGGGCCAGGTGGATGAACTCGACGAGGGACTCGACCCCTTGGTCCGACAGTGCACCACCGTCAGTGATGTGCTCCGCCAGCCGCAACGGCTTCTTCATCGACGACGCCGGCAGCGGGGGCGCGCCACGGTAGGCGTCGACCACCAGCAGGTGAGCGGTGTTCGAACCGACGTCGAGCACTCCTTCTCTCACAACGCCCTGTCTCTCACGAGCACAGGATATCGAGACGGGCCCGCTGCGCCCGGCGGCGGTTGCTACGCGCGGCACTAGGGTGAGGGAATGCCCGAAGTAGCCCTCGACTTCCCGCGCGCGTGGGCCGAGTTCGACGACCCGAGTGATGCCGACCAGCGCTACCGGATCGACCTCACCTGGCTGACCTCGCGCTGGACCTGCATCTTCGGCTCCGGCTGCAAAGGCATCTACGCCGACCGTCCCGACGACGGCTGCTGCACGCTCGGTGCGCACTTCTCGGACAAGGCGGATGAGAAGCGAGTGAAGCAGTTCGTGCAGCTGCTGACACCCGACGACTGGCAGCTCCACGATGTCGGCAGCCGACGCAACGCGTGGATCGAGACCGACGAGGACGGCGAGCGCAAGACCGCCGTCCACGACGGGGCCTGCGTCTTCTTGAACCGTGCTGGCTTCCCCGGCGGAGAAGGCTGCGCCCTGCACGGCTGGGCTCTGCGCAACGGGCGTCATCCGCTCGAGACGAAGCCTGACGTCTGCTGGCAGCTGCCGGTGCGCCGCCAGTTCCGTACGGTCGAACGCAGCGACGCGACGTCGTACACAGAGGTCACCATCACCGAGTACGACCGGCGGGCGTGGGGCGAGGGCGGCCACGACCTCGACTGGTACTGCTCGGGGAACACCGAGGCGCACATCGGCGCCGAGCCGGTCTACGAGTCGTACCGGCCGGAGCTCGTCGAGCTGATGAGCGAGGCGGCGTACGACCTGCTCCGTGAGCACTGCGAGGAGTTCACGGCGACGCGTCGGCGGTTGACGCTCCACCCGGCCGACCCGACTACCGGTGGCGCCCAGACCCGTGCTCGTCAGCCACAGCAGCAGCCACAGCGCCGGGGCATCGCCGGCTGAGCGCCCCGACAGCGAACGGGCAGGAGAGGTCGCCTTCGCCACCCCGCCCACACTTGCTCCGGCGCCGACGTCCACAATGAGAGGCATGCGCCTGGACCATCTCTCGTTCGCAGTGGGGCCTGACGGCTTGTCAGGAACGACCGATCGACTGTCGGAGCTGCTGGGCGAGAAGTTCACCGACGGCGGGGTCCACCCTCGCTTCGGTACCCGCAACCGGGTGCTGCCCCTCACCGACGGCCAGTTCCTCGAGATCGTCGAGGTGCTCGATCATCCGGCGTCCGACAAGGCACCGTTCGGACAGGCCGTCCGTGCCCGCTCCGAGGCCGGCGGCGGATGGCTGGGCTGGGTGGTCGCCGTCGACGACATCACCACCGTCGAGCAGCGCCTCGAACGTCATGCGGTCCCCGGCAACCGGCACCGCCCCGACGGGATCGAGCTGCGCTGGCGCCAGATCGGCGTCAAGGGCCTCCAGTCCGACCCGCAGCTGCCCTTCTTCGTCGAGTGGGAGAGCCCGGCCGAGCAGCACCCGTCCGTCGGCGCAACCGGCGCGGTCGGGCTGGCGAAGATCGAGATCGCCGGAGACCCACGCCGGGTCGCCTCCTGGCTCGACACGCCGGACGAGCACCGACTCGGCACCTTCGACGTCCAGTGGGTCGCACCGAACGGCACACCCGGCATCATCGCCGCGACGTTCCGGACGCCTGACGGCGACGTACGCATCTGAGGGTGGCTGCCATCGCCACTCCTTCAGCTGACGAGGTCATCCCGAGCCCGAACATCTGGCGGTTCCCCGACGTCTACGAGCTCGAGAACCAGGCGGTCGACCCCGACGGAGTGATCGAGCACACCATGCAGGAGATCCGCCCTTGGACAGGCGCAGCCGTTCTCGACATCGGCTGCGGCGCAGGCTTCCACCTGCCTCGGTTCGCCGCGACTGCCCGCAGCGTCGTCGGGGTCGAACCCCACCGCGGCCTGGCTGCCAGGTCAACCCGACGCGTACGCAAGCTTCGAAACGTCAGCGTGGTCAACGGTTCCGCGCAGCGGCTACCCCTGGAGGACAGCAGCGTCGACGTCGCGCACGCCCGCTGGGCCTACTTCTTCGGTCCTGGCTGTGAGGCCGGGCTGAGCGAGCTGGCACGCGTGATGCGGCCTGGTGGGGTGGCGTTCGTGATCGACAACGACGCCACTCGGAGCACCTTCGGACGCTGGTTCCAGCGCTCGCTGCCGGCGTACGACCAGGAGCAGGTCGACGCCTTCTTCGCCCGGCGAGGGTGGGAGGCCCTACGTCGGGAGATCAGCTGGCAGTTCGAGAGCCGAAGCGACCTGGAGGCGGTCGTCAGGATCGAGTTCTCACCTGTGCTGGCCGAGCAGATACTGGCCGAGCACGACGGCACCTACGTCGACTACGCCATCACCATCCGCGTCCGCCGCTACTGACACCATCGGTCTGTGCGCTTGCGCGTCGCGGCGAAGGTTGTCGGTGGGCTCACCTAACGTCATCGCCATGACGACAAGCTCTGCCAGACGCGCGGCCACCACCTACCGATGCACCGAGTGTGGCTGGACGTCGCACAAGTGGGTGGGTCGCTGCGGGGAGTGCCTGGCCTGGGGGTCGGTCGACGAGGTCGGCGCGCCGAAGGTCACTCGTGTCGGCCCCGGTCCGGTGACCACACCCGCAGTGCCGCTGCCGTCGGTTCACGGGGAAGCCTCGACGTCGCTGCCGAGCGGCGTGCCCGAGCTCGACCGGGTGCTCGGAGGTGGCATCGTGCCCGGCGCGGTGCTGCTGCTGGCCGGGGAGCCCGGTGTCGGCAAGTCGACGCTGCTGCTCGAGGTGGCCGCCCAGGTTGCCCGGCGAGGCCGCACGATCTTGTACGTCTCGGGCGAGGAGTCGGCGGCGCAGGTGCGGATGCGGGCCACCCGCACGGGTGCGCTCGAGCCGTCGCTCTACGTCGCCTGCGAGGTCGAGCTCTCGGCGATCCTGTCGCACATCGATGCGGTGGCCCCTGACCTCCTCGTCATCGACTCCATCCAGACCATCAGCAGCAACGACATCGACGGCGTCGCCGGTGGCGTCAACCAGGTGCGCGCCGTGACGGCCGCGTTGGTACGGGTGGCCAAGGAGCGTCATCTGCCGACTCTGCTGGTGGGTCATGTGACGAAGGACGGGTCCATCGCAGGGCCGCGGGCCCTCGAGCACATCGTCGACGTCGTGCTCCAGTTCGAGGGCGAGCGCAACTCGCGGCTCCGGCTGCTGCGGGCAGTCAAGAACCGCTTCGGCCCCGTCGACGAGATCGGCTGCTTCGACCTGTCCGAGGAGGGCATCGTCGAGGTCGCGGACCCTACCGGCTTGTTCGTGTCACGTCACCCTGAGCCGATCTCCGGGACCTGTGTCACCGTCAACCTCGAGGGACGGCGTCCGCTGCTGGCCGAGGTTCAGGCGCTCGTCACGATGGGTGTCGGCGCCACCCCGCGCCGGGCGGTGAGCGGCCTCGACTCCTCCCGGCTTGCCATGCTGCTGGCGGTGCTCGAGCGGCGGGTCGGTCTGCGACTGGGCCGGCTCGACATCTACGCCTCCACCGTTGGGGGCGCGGCGCTGCGCGGCCCGTCGTCCGACCTTGCCGCGGCGGTGGCGATCGCCAGCGCGGCGACCAACACTGCCGTGCCGACGTCCACCGTCGCGATCGGCGAGGTGGGTCTGGCCGGTGAGCTCCGGCAGGTGCCCAACGTCGGGCAGCGACTCGCTGAGGCCGCCCGGCTCGGGTTCACCCGAGCGCTGGTCCCGCGTGACCACCAGCGCGCGCCCGCCGCCCGGCGCGACTTCGACGGTCTGCGGGTGGTCGAGTGCGCCGACCTGTTCCGTGCGCTTGCGCTGCTCAACGTGGTGGGCGAGGGTCCGGTCCGGTTGCCGGACAACCTTCGGCTCCCTGAGTGTTGAGCTCCGACGCGCTGACGTGGCCCTACACTAGTGTCGTGCGTCGGAAGTCCTTTGATGCTTTGCCGTGCTCCGGGTGGGTGCGTCGCAAGGCGGAGGAGGAGGGCCATAGCGGTGTTCTATGGCCGACGACTCCAACGCAGCGAGGCGCCGCCTGGGGGGCGGCAAGCGCGAAGATACTTTCGATGCGCGGCACTAGGACCGCACACAGGAGCGGAGCAGGGGGTCGACGTGCTGAGTGACAGGCAAGCCTCCAACGCGAGGCTGCGCGCCACTCTCGCGGCGGTCGCTCCCGGCACACCTCTTCGCGAAGGGCTTGAGCGCGTACTGCGGGGCCGTACCGGTGCGCTGGTCGTGCTCGGCACCGACCGCACCGTCGAGTCGTTGTGCACCGGCGGGTTCGCTCTCGACATCGACTTCAACCCCACCGCGCTGCGTGAGCTGTCAAAGATGGACGGCGCAGTCGTCTGCGACCGGGACGCCTCGCGCATCCTCCGGGCCGGCGTACACCTGATGCCTGACTCCGACATCCCCACCGAAGAGACCGGCACCCGCCACCGGACTGCGGACCGGGTGGCTCAGCAGACCCAGTTCCCGGTGATCTCAGTGTCGCAGTCGATGCACATCATCGCCTTGTACGTCGGTGACACCCGCTATGTGCTCGAGGACACCGGGTCGATCCTGGCCCGCGCCAACCAGGCGCTTGCGACTCTCGAGCGCTACAAGCTTCGCCTCGACGAGGTCTCCGGCACGCTGTCTGCGCTCGAGATCGAGGACCTCGTCACCTTGCGCGACGTCGCGTCTGTCGTCCAGCGGCTGGAGATGGTGACCCGCATCGCCAACGAGATCGAGGACTACGTGCTCGAGCTCGGCAGCGACGGACGGCTGCTGTCGCTCCAGCTCAACGAGCTGGTCGCCGGCGTCGACCTCGACCGCGAGCTCGTCATCCGCGACTACCTCCCGACCGGGCGCCGCGCCCGCACCGCCGAGGAGATCCTGCACGACATCGACGCACTCTCGGCGACCGAGCTGCTTGACGTCGCCACCGTCGTTCGCCCCCTCGGTCTGGGTGGAGCCGAGAGCCTCGACAGTGCGGTCAGCCCCCGCGGGCACCGGCTGCTCGCGAAGGTGCCGCGGGTGCCTGGTGCCGTGGTCGACCGTCTCGTCGAGCACTTCGGCACCCTGCAGAAGCTGCTCGCCGCCAGCATCGACGACCTGCAGACCGTCGACGGGGTCGGCGACACCCGCGCTCGTTCTGTCCGCGAAGGCCTCTCCCGACTCGCCGAGTCCAGCATTCTCGAGCGCTACGTCTAGCGTCGGCCACCCGGCGTCACGCTGACGTCTGCCGCCGGATGTCGGAAGACGTACCCTCTCCGCCCGCCGCCGCTGCCGTCTGCCGCCGGATGTCGGATGACGCTCTCAGCCCGCCACGTGCACGACGTGCACGGTCGACACCAGCCCTTTGTAGGTCACGTACGCCAGTAGCTCACCATCACCGGCAGCCATGCTGAGCTGGTCGACCCCGCCGGACAGACGGAACCGTCCTTTCGACGTTAACGACTGAACCAGCAGTGAAGTCCCGCCGGCCGGCAGGACCGTGAACCCGTCACCGGTCACCGGGAAACCCATTGAGAGGTAGCCGCGATGTACGAGCTGCTCGTCTCTCTCGGAAAGCCTGCTCGCTTTGACCTCGTACGGGTCATCGAGGACCCCGTCGGCTGGCAACGGTTTGGTGCGCGGGTCGATGTGCAGCGTCCACACCAGCCAGCTGTCGCTGGCCGCGCATCCCATCGCGAGCGCGGTGTGCGTGAGCGGACGCGGATTCTCGGAACTGTCGAGCGGGACTGTCCAACAGTCCCCGCCGATCGTGTGGCCGCGGTGTTGGCCCGCCGCCGTTGACAGAAACACCAGGTTGCCGTCGGAGGCGGTCTCGCTGCCTGGTGTCATCTCCACATGCCGGAGCAGGTCCCGCGGTGCCTTCCAACCCGGCCGCCACACCAGTTCCCGCGCCGAACGGTCAGACTCGGCCTGTGTCCAGAACAGGTAGCCGTCCTGCCCGCTGAGCACAGGCACGTACGGATCCGGGCGATCTCCGCTCGATGACAGCAACACCTTCTGCCCCGTCCGCAGGTTCTGCACCCAGACGCGCCAGAGCACGTTCGCCGCACCGTCTGACTGCCGTTCCGACTGGTCGGTCCAGCCGACCCAGTCGCCAATGCCGGCGACCCAGTTGACCAGGCCTGCGTCCCAGGCGCTGTGGGCAACCACCTGCGCCTTTCCGGTGGAGATGTCCAGGGCGGCAACCTGTGTCCAGTTCCGTTCGACAGTGTCCGAGAACGGGTACAGCACCCGGTCACCCGATAGCGCCATCGGCCCAACCCGAACCTGGCGGATCTTGTAGGCAACCTCGTCATGCTGTGATGACGGTGATGGCGGTTTGGTACTCGCGGTCGGCGACGTCATGGATTGCGACGTCGTCGCCTGGGTGGCTGGTGATCCGGTGGAGTCCGACCCGGTGCAACCGGTGCCAATAACCGTCAGTGCGATCATCGCGCCCACCCAGGCGAAACGTCGGGTCATACAACCATCTTGTGGGAACTCGGGCGGTCTTCTGCCCGGAACGCGTGAATCAGCGGCTCCTTGTGCGTTCAAGGCCTCGCCTTGAAGTACGTGTAGTACTCGGTGTCTACGTTCACGATTACCGGCTGGTGGTATTCGTAGGTGTCTTGCGCCACGTAGAGAAGGTAGACCTATCCATCGGTGGCCTTATGAGTGACCCAGCCACCAAAGCTGGGCACTGCGGTCATCAGTGGATTCTCTTCGAGTCGGTTGTGAGAGATCACTCGAAGGAGCACCGATAACCGCGCCCACGTTCGGGCCGACACGCTCACCGGGCTACCCGTCATACACCACTGTGCTGGACGCAACTCCGCCGCGACTGTCTTTTTTTCCGCCGGATGTAGGAAGACGTACGGCTCCCAGCCCTACGTCATGTCGAAGTACGCCTTGTGCGGCTCTCCGCCGACCAGCGCTGCCTGGATCCAGTAGCCCCCCGGCGCGACCGCGGTGTCGACCGGTTGGCAACCGTCGCTGGACCGCTCGCCGCCCCACGTGAACTGGTAGTGCGACGCTGGGTCGGCACGGACCACGATTTGTCTGGCCAACAAGGCATCCGGGCAGTCGTCGCTGGACCACACGGTGTCAGAGCCAGACGTCACCTTGACCACCAACGTGGTAGGTGTGATCGCGAGCGTGCAG